>Ga0209641_10000416_pt1 | contig 39054 bp, 28 predicted proteins | sample RifCSP16_1_FD_184022 | JGI IMG/M metagenome (GOLD analysis project Ga0209641, IMG submission 184022) | Soil microbial communities from Rifle, Colorado - Rifle CSP2_sed 16_1 (SPAdes) (version 2) | ecosystem: Environmental > Terrestrial > Deep subsurface > Rock core/Sediment | place: Rifle... | reverse complement strand
AGCGGGCTGCGTGTGCGCGCGGCCGCCCGTGGAAGCCATACCCGAAGATGGCATCGATGATGAGATCGGGCCGACCGAGAGCGGGGTCAATCCTCGCCGACGCGGCGAGTCCGAGCCGCTTCAAGATCGTCCACTGACGCTTCGGGCTTCTCTTCAGCATGGCCATGGGACCGATCAGAACCGCGTCGACCTGGGCCTCCCATCCATGGAGATGCCTTGCCGCCACCATCCCACCGCCCCCGTTGTTCCCCATGCCGCACAGGACGATGATCTTCCGTCCGACGACCGATCCACCCAGCATCGCTCGCGCCTGCTCGGCCAGGCCCCTCCCGGCGAGCTCCATCATCTGGACAAGCCCGATCCTGTAGTCGCGGACAACGCGCCGGTCCACCTCGGCCATCTGAGCCGCCGTCACCGATGGAACCTGGTGTGCCACCCCAGGCATTCGCCCGGGGTTTAGAGCAGGGAGGGCCGAGTCGCCCTTCAACTCGACCCCTCCTGCGACCTGCGCGGACCGGATATCCATCCCCGGCAAAGCCGGCGACGATGCCTTACGCCCGTGCTGCAAGATTGCTGAGGCCGCCCAAGGCGGCGCCCCACATCATGTGGCCCAGGAAGAAAACAGCGGCATTGAGGTTGAGCATAACCGGATCGAAGATGGGGAGGATCAAGAACCACATCATGAGAAAGATGGCGGTTCCGTAGACGACTCCGCCCAAGACCTGGCTGCCGAGCGACGACAGGCGCGGTCCGATCAAGAAGGCGAAGATCAACCCCAGGATCACCGAGTTCATCATATGGCCCATCAGACCCAGGACCACGCCAAGAAGATTGAAGGCTGCCGGCGAACCGGCGCCTTGAAGGTCTCGCAGGATCGTAGCCGCGATGTAGATGGGCGGCGACCACAGCCCGGCGCCCGTGGGGATCAGGGCCTCAGCGATCATCTGCCACATCCCCAGCACCAGGCTTGCCACCAGACCGGGTATGAGCACCCTCCACGAGAGCGATGGGCGGGCAACGGAAACGGTCGTACTGGTCATAAGTGCCTCCTTTTTCAGAATAGTTCCCCGGATGGTTTGGACTGGGGACATGACGGATTGCCCAAGGCAACTGGGCGTGGAATCAAGCGGCGGCGCGATCCCGCCGGGTCTTCCCCGAGACGATCTCCTCCAGCCTGTGGAGGAGATGAGCCTTCGGAGCGAAACCGACGATCCGGCCGACTTCTTCACCCTGCGCGAACACGACCAGCGTCGGGATCCCCTCGACCCCGTAGCGGATGGAGAGCTCCGGGTTCTCATCGACGTTGAGTTTGGCGAAGGACACTCGCCCTTCCAGCTCTCCGGCCAGCTGCTCCAGGACCGGCGCCATCATCCGGCACGGCCCGCACCACTCGGCCCAGAAGTCCACGACGACGGGCTCGGCGGAACCGAGCACTCGGTTCTCGAAATCCTTCGTTGACACATGGAATGGGGTTGTCATGTCGTTTCCTGCCTCCTGTTTCTCACGAGGTTGGATGTGGTTGACTGGCGAGGTCTTACCGAAGTGGCTCTCCAAGCAGGTTCAGCAGGATTCGAAGATCATTGGCTCACCGGGGCTCTCCATAGACCTCGATTTCGGCCGCCCCGGTGTTCCCGCCGCTCGTTTCAACCGCTTCGAACCTCAACCGCCTGCCCGAAAAGTCCGTATCGAAATAGTAGATCTGGTCTGCGTCCGGCAGATCGAAGGGACCGATTTCCTCCCCCTGATCGGTGACGATCCGGAACGAGAGGATCTGGGCCGTGCTGCCCATCGTCCTCGTCCGGAAGCCGACTCGAGTGACCTGGGTCTGGGACGGGAGCTCGATCTCGATCCAGGCTTCATCCCCGTCTCCGTTCGAGGACCACTGGGTCGCCGGATCACCGTCGATGGCTCGTTCTGCCGCAAAGGCGTTGTCAGCGCCCTCCCCTCCATATTGACTGCTCACCCCGCTGATGCGCGCGCCTGCCGCCGCGGAAGCGAGGTTTGGGGGCCCGGAGGCGCCGCCGGCCGGCTGTGTTCGGAGGGTGTACTCTTCGCTCCGATACAGCGTGCCGTCGGGGCCCACCCCTTGCAGCCGCAGGTAATACAGCGTGTCCGGCTCGAGTTCGACGAGCAGCGGATGGTGCTCGGCGTGCGCGCCGCCGGCCATATCGGCGTCGGTGGCGATTGACCCGTATTCATGCGTCGTGCCGTAAACCACGGCGCAGGCTACGGGGATGCGCGTGGTCACGTAGACCGTCGCCGATCGGGCCCCGGCCTCGATCCGAGGGGCCTCGACGAGGATCTCGTCGATCGGCCGCACCCCATCCGACTTCACAGAGGGTGACAAGGGTGGAGCGCAAGCGCCCATCAACCCCAGCGAGGCCAGGCCGATCAGGACTCGCACCCTATAGCTCACTCTCATGACCGCATATCTCCTTCCGTCACAGTCTGGAATCCGTCACTCCGCCCAATTGTGGAACCGGGCGGAGCACGCAAGTCTTTCCAGGACCTTCCGTCACTTGCCCAGCAACCGATAGAACTCTCCACGCAGCGCTTGATCGTCCCGGAATGCCCCGCGCTGGGCCGTCGTCGTCATATTCATGCCGTGCTTCTTGACGCCGCGGAAGGCCGCACAACTATGCTGCCCCTCCAGGATCACCATAACACCGGCCGGGGCGATGGCCTTCTCCAGGGCGTCGGCGATCTCATTCGTCAACCGCTCCTGCACCTGAAGACGCCGTGAATACATGTCCACGATCCGAGGGATCTTGCTCAATCCGATGACACGGTCCTTGGGGATGTAGGCGACATGGGCTTTGCCGGTGAACGGGAGCATGTGATGCTCACACATCGATACGTACTCGATCTCGGAGGCCATGACCATTTCGCCGGTCCCATACTCCACTTCAAAGCGTGCCCCGTTCACAAGGGTTTCGAGGTCCTGCTCGTAACCTCCAAGAAGTTCACCATACATCTTGGCTACCCGGCGCGGCGTGTCGCGCAGGCCGTCGCGCGACGGGTCCTCCCCCAGTGACGCCAGGATCTGTGAGACAGCCTCCTGCATGGTCGCTTCCGGCTCCATGATCGCCGGAAGAACGCTCCTGTGGCCCAGATCCTGGGCGGTTGCAATGCTGCGGCTTGCGCCGAATGTGTTTCTTTCTTCTGCGTCCATGAGGTCATTGCCTCCGAAGACGGGATGCCGGAGCGAACTCCAGTGCAAAGCACGTTCTCGATTTGAGATGCGTTGTGCCCGGAAGACCTTACGAGTTTCCCGGCGGCAGGACGCCTCCCACCTTATGGATCTTGGTGATACTTTGGAGCCAGCTCTCCCCTTGGGGGTGCTACAATCGGCCCAGCGGGGCGTGTGGAGGCTGATGAGCTCGCAAAGATCGCGTGACAACGCCGAATGGATCTCGGCGCTGACCTCAACCGGGCAGGCGCAAGAAGCGGCGCTGGCCGACTTGCGGGAGATCCTCGTCTCCGGGCTACGGCGGGGGTTGGCCGCCTGGCTTGAGCCTCATTCGCCGCAACTGGTGTCGCTCGCCGAAGAAACGACGCAGGAGGCCCTTGTCCGCATCCTGGCCAAGCTGGATACATTCGAGGGCCGGAGCCGCTTCACCACCTGGGCCTACAAGGTGGCGATCCGCATCGCCCTGACGGAGCTGCGCCGCAAGCAGTGGCAGGATGTGTCCCTCGACGGGATGCTCGAACCGGGAAGAGAAGAAGGCCGGGAGGCCAGCGTGCTCGACCCGCAGGCCGGGCCCGAGGCGACCGTCGAGCAACGCGACATGCTGGCACTTGTCGGCCGGATCCTTCAGGAGGAGCTCACCGAGCGGCAGCTTGCCATGATGCAGGCGGTTGCGCTGAGGGGGGTTCCCATGGAAGCTCTGGCTCAGAAGCTGGGGATCGAGCGAAACGCCCTGTACAAGATGATGCACGACGCGCGCTTGAAGCTCAAGCGGAGGCTGGCCCGCGAGGGCCTGGAGCTGGGTGATGTCACGGCGACGTTCGAAGGCAGTAACACCTCCGGGGGCCGCGTCGTCAAAGGAGAGAGGACATAGCATGACGAGCTGGTTGGATCGCCTCCGGATCTGGCTCTCGGGTAGTCGGCGAGCTCCGATCGCCGTCTCGCCCTCTTCGCTCGCCATCCTGGGCCGCCAGATTGCCACTACGCAGGAAGTGGAATATGCCTGCGATGATGTGTACCGGCTGCTCGACCAGTTCGCCGAAGCCGTATCGCGGGGCGACGACACGGCCCCGTGGATGCCTCTGATCCGAGCCCATCTGGACCGCTGCCCGGACTGTCGCGCCGAGTTCGAGGCTCTGATGCAGGCCCTCCGCTCGCCCGAGTCGTAAGCTCTCTCCTCCCCGCATCGTCAAACCCAGCAAAGGCGGCCACGATCTTCTTGGGAGTCTTCATCCCCGGATGAGCCTTACCGATGCGCATGACCATCACGCAGACACTCGCCTTCCTCGTATTCTCCCTGTTCCTTCTGACCGCTTGTGCAGCGACTGTGCAACCCGGCTCTACGGGAGCGCCGACCGTCGATTCGAGCCCCGCGACGGAGGAGCCATCCGCAATTCCAACACCCACGCGCGAGGCGCCTCCTCCTTCCGGAGCCGAACGCGAGTTCCGCACCGACTTCAGCCGCCACAGCGTCGATTACTCGGAGATCCTCTCCGGAGGCCCTCCGAAGGATGGCATCCCCGCACTCGACCATCCCCAGTTCATATCCGTCGATCAAGCCGACGGATGGCTCCAACCCCAAGAGCCCGTCATCCTGGTCCACATCGGCGACGATGCCCGCGCTTACCCCTTGCAAGTGCTCGTCTGGCATGAAATCGTCAACGACGTGGTGGACGGCGTCCCGGTGCTGGTCACCTTCTGTCCACTGTGCAACACCGCCATCGCCTTCGAGAGAACGCTGGACGGGCGGGTTCTCGACTTCGCCACCACCGGCCGCCTACGCTACAGCAATCTCATCATGTATGACCGTCAGACGGAGACCTGGTGGCAGCAGGCGAACGGGGAGGCGATCGCCGGAGAGTGGACGGGTACCAATCTCGACTTTCTGCCCGCCCCTATCATCGCCTGGCGCGAGTTCAAGGCGTCGTTTCCGGACGGGAAGGCCCTATCGACCGACACCGGCTACTCACGCGCTTATGGCCAGAACCCCTACGTCGGTTACGACGACATCGACAGCTCGCCCTTCCTCTATCGCGGTCCTGAGACGCCGGACAGCCTGCGTCCCATGACCCGGATCCTGGCGCTGGAGGTCCATGGCGATGCCGTCGCGTTCACCTACAGCGTGTTGGAGGAGCTGCGAGTCGTGAACGAAACGATCGGCGGCGAGGACGTGGTCATCTTCTGGCAGCCCGGGACGGCCTCGGCACTAGACTCGAGCGGGATCGCCTTCGGGCGCGATGTGGGGTCGACCAACGCATTCTCCAGGCGTGTCGAAGGCCGCAGCCTGACCTTCGCTTTCGACGGATCGACCTTTGTCGACGACCAGACCGGCAGCCGCTGGGACATCCTTGGGGCGGCCATTGGGGGGAAACTGGCGGGGCAGCGCCTTTCTCCGATTGTCGCGATCAACCACTTCTGGTTCTCCTGGGTGGCTTTCCAGCCGGGGACTCGGGTCTACCAGCCTTGATGTTCCCATGATCAGATTGATCGGCGCCTCCAGATTGAGTCTATGTCCCTCATCGAAAGCCTGATCAACCTCAGGTACGGCATCTCGAAGGACACCGTGCTCAACCCCGACCGTGGAGGCATGCCCCCCGGAGGGTCGGCAGATCCTGATCGCCTTGGAGAGGTCCTCCTCGGATTGAGGTCCCAGGCCGCAGTATCGGTAGAGGATGACCTGGATTATGGCGAATTGGCGCGGAGCGAAGCCTACGCGAACTACCGCCGCCATCTTCTCGAATTGCGCTCCTTTGATCCGAGTATGCTCGCCGACCGGGAGCGGCAACTCGCGTTCTGGATCAACCTGTACAACGGGCTCGTCCTCGACGCCGTGATTCAGTGGCGGATCATGCGGAGCGTGCTCGAATTACCCGGATTCTTCTGGCGGGCCGCCTACAACATCGGCGGTCTTCGCTACTCCGCCAACGACATCGAAAACGGGATCGTGAGGGGTAATGCGCCGCATCCTGCGATCCCGGGCGCGCCGTTTGGTCGCGCCGATCCCCGGCGCGCTTTCAGCATGATGCCCACCGACCCTCGAGTGCACTTCGCCCTGGTGTGCGCCTCGCGTTCATGCCCGCCTGTCGCCGTCTACGACGCCGAGCGCGTCAATGAGCAGTTGGATCAGGCGACGAGGTCCTTCATCCGGGGGGGAGGCGTGAAAGTGGACGGCGCGCGAAGAAGGGTCCTCCTTTCGCGCATCTTCCAGTGGTACGCCGTCGACTTTGGCGCCCATTGGTTTGCGATCGGCGACAGGGGGCCTTTGCTGCGGTTTGCCGCGCCTTACCTCGAGTCTGATGACGCACTGCGCCTCACGACTGGCGGCATATGGTCGGTCTCCTTCACGCGCTACGACTGGAGCCTGAATGGCCTGTGGTCGGCGAAGGAGCCGTAAGCGCCGGGCTGCCGGACGCCAGGTCGCGGGGTGGCCAGGATGGCGCTTCCCGGCGGAACAAGACCCTGCTCAGCGCGGTGATGTCCGTACGCTTGCCGGTCGCCGGACTGGCGGCGATCGGGATTGTGTTCTGCATGCTGCAGCGGAGGCACGGCCAGCCCGGGCCCGAAGACCAAGACTGACCACACCCACTTGTGATCACAGACACTACCCGACTTCAAGCCTCGCTTGCCAGGCTCTCAGCCTGCCTGTAATATCCCCTGACGCTCCATCCTTGGTGTGCACAACCGTCGAGTGAGGGTTGACAAGGTGAGACTCAACATGGTCAAAGTGGCGATCCTCGGGTTTGGCTTGATCCTCCTCTCCGCCTGTTCCGTCGTCCTCCCCCAGGCGACGCCGACCCAGCCCCCGCCGACGGAGACCGCAACCCTCAGGCCAACAGACACAGCGACAGCGACGCTGACCCCGACCGACACCCCCACATCTACGGAATCTCCGACCCCGACTCTTTCACCCACGGCGAGCGACACGCCGACGCCCGAGGCCACGCCGACCCCGACCGATACACCTACTCCGGAGCCGTTGACGATCACGGCCGATGGCAGTGTCAACTGCCGTTACGGCCCCTCTCAGGCGTACCTTTACGCGTGGGGGCTCAGCGAGGGGGACAGCGCTCTGGTCAAGGGCAAGGACGCCAACGGCACGTGGCTCTGGGTCCAACCGCACGACACCACCTGGAACTGCTGGGTCTCGACTTCCGCGGTCACATTGAACGGAGACCTGGCCTCGGTAAAGGTGGTCTATCCACAGCTGCTGACGAATCCCGCCGTGGGCCCGCCAAGTGGAGTGAATGCAGCCCGCAATGGCGATAACGTGACCGTGACCTGGAGCGCAGCAGCTCCGGCGGTTGATCTGGGCTATCTGATCGAGGCTCGGATCTGCCTCGACACGTATCTGTGGGATGTTTACTACAGCACGACCAATACTTCCTACACGATTAAGGATCCACCGACTTGTTCCGGCGAGTCGTACGGCCAGCTGCGCGTGTTCAACAAGCTAGGATATTCAACCGCGGTCAAGATCCCCTGGCCGTAACTGGTCATAAGCGACCAGCGATTCGAGGCATGCCGCTTCCATCGGAGGCCCTTCCACCGGCACCTCCACGTGGGCTTTCCCCGAACAGACCCAACATTAGATGCATGCCCGATGGAGGAGGGAGCTCCACACGAGGGGAAGGGACTCAATTCGAGCGAGGGATTCAGGACGGGCGCTAAGAGGAGTATGAGTCTGAGTAGATGTGGAGCATCTGCCGGGCCCTCGAATAGCGAGAGCATTCTGGTCGGTTCAGTCGGAGGTCAGTTCCACCGAGCCTCCCCTGGGAACAGGTGTCACCAAGCGGTTGCGCAAGGTCCGGGCGGCGGCAGTTGCTTTGCAGGAACGCAAGCTGCATTCCGGCGTTCTGCAGGGAAGCGGGTCACGCTGCTCCGACATGGCGCGGACGTGCGGTCAGCGTCTATCACGAGCTGCTCGGGTGGGGGCTCCCCCGAATGATGAGGCGAGATGAGATGAGTTTGCGCCCGCTCTTGATTTCCATCGGGATTGGATTGTTGCTCACGGCGTGCAGGTCCCAAACGACACCCTGCGATTCCGTAAGAGACGTTCCCAAGGCTGAGTGCGCCGTCTTGAGAGAGTTCTATGAGGCGACCGACGGGCCCAATTGGAAAGATCATCGCCGCTGGCTGGAGTCGCCCAACGCATGCGAATGGTTCGGCGTCACTTGCTCCGATGGCCAAGTCACGGGTCTAACCATGAACTACGTCAATATCACGGGTGAGCTCCCGGCCTCGCTCGCTACGCTCGATCGTCTCGAGGTGGTCAGCCTTTATTACAACAACCTCTCGGGCGGGATTCCCCCTGAACTGGGCCGGCTGGAGAACCTACAGGTGCTCATCCTGCACAATAATCGGCTCAGCGGCAGCCTGCCGCCCGAGCTTGGGAATCTGTCCAGGCTGAGCCTGCTCGACCTGGATAGTAACGACCTCAGCGGGCCGATCCCGCCGGAGTATGGGCAACTGCAGAACCTCGAAGGGCTCAAGCTGCGCGACAATCGCCTGAGCGGCGATCTGCCGCCACAACTGGGGAATCTGAGCCATCTGCAAGGGCTTTGGCTCAGCCACAACGACTTTACCGGCGACGTGCCGTCTGAATGGGCCAATCTGACAAGCTTGAGGATGTTCTCTGGGTACGGCAACGCTCGGCTCGGCCCTCTACCCCCCTATCTGGCGAGCTTGCCGCCTGACGGATACCCGTCCTGGGCCAACCCCAACATCCCGTAGAGTCGGGCGCGTCTGGTTCGACAGCCATGGGCGATCCGAGAGTGTGCGCCTGGATTGACCTGCCGGGCTGATCCCCGAACTTATCGAAGTGTACAGCGGTTCGCCTGATTCGCCTCACGAGTCGCCACCCCCAGCACGAGCGGGAGGGACGACGATCTGGCAGAAAGAAGGAGTGCCGTCCGGGGTTGCGTGAAGCGAGTAGAGGAACCTTGGCCCGACAACATCGATAGGATGTGCTGTTTCTCCGCCCTTGGGCGCACTCGCTGATCTTGGGCCTCAATCGCTTTGGACAGGCACCCACTCTGCGCGGCCGCCTGCGACGTATCCCCCTCGCCGTGGAAGTCCTTCGATCGTGTTCCAAGATGGATCCGCGGAACATGGCACCCGCAATCCATGCACATTCGCTCCGAGGGCGACCTGAGAGGCCTACAATGATCCGTGAAGGACCCGAATCTTGTAACGATAGTTAGACTTCGCGCCTCGGGCGGGCCTGGCGTTGTCGGTTCGGGGAAGACGAGGGAGCAAGCGGCGAGGCGGAAGCATCAGCCCACCTTCTCGTCGGGGGAGAGCAATGCGACTGCGTGATTCTTGTCACTGTCCATAATCAGTTCAAGATGATGACCGGCTTTGAAAGAGCAGACCTCGATCAGCCGTAGGCAGCTGCTCAGGCTCTCGTCGACATCGAACATCGCCTGAAGGCTACTCGGGGTGTCATAGAAGAACGACCGGTTGAAAACGCTGGCAACATCGTCGAGTTGAATTGCCAGAGGGAAGATGTTCGCCTCCATGAGGTCCTGGAAGAAATGGGTCCCAAGCGAGGCTTCGGGAGCCGGCCCGACGCCTTTCCCCGACAGTTCTACTAGGGCCCCGGCGTTGCAGATGTCGGCGTAGTTCACGTAGACCCCGAGATCCGGATTGGTCGTTCCCCAGCGGCCCGGGCCTACACAGATGAAAGTTTTCTCTCCCAGACATGTGTTGAGGCGGGAGATCGCCGATGTGAGCGCGGCGCGCTCGCCGGGCGTCTTCAGATTGAAGTATCCCTGCGGCTCGACGAACAACACATGCCGGATGATCGGTACATACCCTTGGGGGACCATGAAGCGAGTGGAGAATGCAAGCCGATCGGGTGGAAGCTCGTCCGGCAAGGAAGCCAGTCGCCCGGACTGCAATTGGCTCTGCGGGCGGCACTGGAGCAGCGATAGTCGCAATTGAGGCTGGGCGCCCTTCCCCTCCTCGACGCGCAGTGTAAATTCGACATCGACCGGAACGTGGTAGTTGTCTTCCAGAGTACGCAACATCGCCGATAGAAGGCCGGCGAACGGAGTCCTGCGTAGGAAGCCGTCGAACGTCACCGTCAGCTTGGGAATGTCAGAGGCCATGATCGAGCTGACGGGAGTCCTGAGAAAGCCCTCATCCGCCAATTGGACGAGCAGCCGAAGGGAAGGATACCTGGCGTCGAGCACATCACGGACGGGGAGGGTTGTCAGGAGGTTGTCCTCCAAATCGATGACGTCGACGAATTGCTGGGAATACCGCCGGACGGCCTCGGGCGAGTCATCGGGGTGCAGAGTAGGATGGCTGAGGGCGACCATCCGGGGATAGTCGTTCCCGACTCGTTCCACGGCCCGGGTGCCCAGCCCCCAGACCAAGCGCGAGAAACCGACCTCTCGCCGGATTTGTGGTGCCCAGCGATATAGATTTCGACTGAAGGCCACTCCGGCACCGAACGGCATGTAGTAGCGCCCCCATCTCTCGCCCTGGACCACCTGGATCAGGACAGACATTCTCTCGTCGTAGTCCTGCAGGCGCTTGGTTCGGCGGTAGAGCAGAGCCTCGGGCTTGAACGTGCTGGCGTAGGTCAGCGCGATCGCCCGCACCAGGGCCCGCAGATTCTCCTCGGGTGTCCCCTGATTGGGGCAGAAGTGGCTGTCGTACTTCCCGGCGAAGGACGTCCCCAGGCTGTCCTCCAGTTGACTGGACGAGCGCACAATCAGTGGGTGGAGCCCAATCCTGTCAAGCATCGCCTGGAGTTCGATCACGATCTCCGGAGGGAACTCTCCGGAGGTGAAGTCCTGCTTTATGCGAGGGTATTCTTCCCGGATTTGGTCCTCCGGTTTGTATTTCTGATCGTTCCAGTGCATCAGCCCGTTCATGGCCATGAAGATGTACATAAGATCGGAGCCGAGGAAGAATGACTCCGGGACGCTGACGCACGTCTTGAGGTCTTCGGTTCCTATTTCCATCAGGATTCGACCGGCGAGCAACATCCCGGCCGACTTCCCACCAATACGGCCGAAACCGATGCGATGCCGGTAGATGTCGCCCAGGTCGGCAACGCTCAACCACTCCTTGGCGATATTGATGTAGTCGAGATGATCGCTGATGAGCCTGCGGATCAGTGTCACCTTGAGTTCGGTGAGGTGGTGCTCAAGCGCCTCCCGGTTCTCAGGCGGAAGTCGTTCGATGGTCAGGGCATGCTCGATCAGCCTGGCCTCGGGGATGAGCTCCGGGTCAAATGCCTCTGGCAGGACGAAAGGCGGCTGTCGTGGCTGGGTCTCCTCCCGGGCCGAGGTGCGATCGGCGTCCCCGGCACCGCTCCAGACCGGACGTGAGGCTAGAAGCCGGCTCTCGATGAAAAACCCTGCGCCCCGCCGCTCGCGCACGTCGCGGTCATCGGCCATCTCGATGCTCAGCGCGTAGCAGGCGCTCGTCGCAATCGGGCAGCCGAGCTTCTGTTGACTGGAAGCGATGGCCGTCTCCAGGGAACCCACGAGCGCCCGCAGGGCGGGGCCCTTGCGCTCTACCCACACCACGAGGTGAATTCCGGTGTGGCGTTTGGCGGTTAGCCGCTCTTCGCCTTGCGGATGATCCGCCGGTTCGACTCGGTAGACGGCCTTGACGGACCCGCCTATTTGACCCAGGTACTCACCGATCTCCCGAACCAGGCCGTTGGAAACGCATTCGCAGTGCTCGCACTGCCCGCGCAGGAGCGCAAGGCGCACCCGACGCGCGTCACCGGCGAAATGCGCTTCGGCACACTCGCCAAGCGCATGAACGACCATTTCGTCGGTCAGGAGCTGATCGATTTGCACGCCCGCTACCTCAGAAGGTGGATCTCCAGGATCCACGAGCAGGCACCCATCGCGGGCAGTACGGATCCCGGAGGTCTGTTCAGGCTCGGGTCGCGATCGTGTCAAGCAATGGCCCGCGTACGAGGTCGAGGCCCGCTCGAACAACCGAGAGTGGCAAATGGGCGAGTCTAGACGACCCCGTAGGCCATCATGGCGTTGGCGACCTTGATGAACCCTGCGATGTTGGCGCCCATCAAGTAATCGCCTGGACGTCCATAGGTCTGTGCGGCTTCCAGGCACGCCTTGTGGATGCTTTTCATGATCTGGTGCAGCCTGCTGTCCACCTCTTCCCGTCCCCAGGAGAGTCGCATGCTGTTCTGAGACATCTCCAGCCCCGAGGTCGCCACACCGCCGGCGTTGGCAGCCTTGGCCGGGCCATAGAGAACATCTTCCTCCTGGAAGAGCTTGATGGCGTCGAGAGACGAAGGCATGTTGGCGCCTTCTGATACGCAGGTGCATCCGTTACTGACAAGTGCCTGCGCGTATTCAACGCAGATCTCATTCTCCGTGGCGGACGGGAAGGCCAGATCGACATGCAGGCTGTGATCCTTGATCACATCCCACACGCTCTGACCCGCGTAGTATTCGACGCCCTTGTATTCGTCGGCGTACTCCTTGATGCGGCCGCGCCGCAGGTTCTTGAGCCCGAGGAGGTAGGCCAGCTTCGCCTCGTCGATCCCCGCCTCATCGACGATGGTGCCATTCGAGTCGGAAAGGGTTACGACTTTGCCTCCCAGTTGGTTCACCTTCTCGACTGTGTACTGGGCGACATTCCCCGAGCCACTGACCGCGGCCACCTTGCCCTTTATCTCCTCGCCCCGCGTTGCCATCATCTCCCCGGCGAAGTAGACCGCGCCATAACCGGTCGCTTCGGGACGAATCAGGCTGCCGCCATATTCAATGCCCTTGCCGGTCAGGACACAGGCATTGTCGTTGACGATCTTCTTGTAGCAGCCATACAGATAGCCGATCTCTCGCCCGCCCACGCCAATGTCTCCGGCCGGGACGTCGGTATCCGGGCCGATGTGCCGGTACAGCTCCATCATGAAGGCGTGGCAGAAATGCATGACTTCGTTGTCCGACTTGCCCTTGGGGTCGAAGTCGGAGCCGCCCTTGCCGCCGCCCATCGGCAGCGTCGTCAGCGAGTTCTTGAAAATCTGTTCGAACCCGAGGAACTTGATGATCCCCAGGTTGACCGACGGGTGAAAGCGCAGCCCTCCTTTGTACGGACCGATGGCGTTGCTGAACTGCACCCGATATCCGCGATTGACTTGCACCTCCCCCCGGTCGTCCACCCACGGGACGCGGAACATGATCACCCGGTCGGGGATCACAATCCGCTCGAATATCCTGGCCTTGACGAACTCTGGATGCTTACTGACGGTCGGCTCGAGTGTCGTGAGCACTTCCTTGACCGCCTGGTGGAACTCCGGCTGCCCGGGGTCTTTCTCCAGAACCATGGCGATGACGTCTTGGATAACAGACATCTTGTCTCTCCTTGTGTGGAATCGTTGGACAAGTTCGGCGGGGAGATGTTCGTGAAATGCTTCACTTTGACAGTACCATGCGGGGCATCAATCCGGCATTGAAAAGGGTGGACAACGTCTAAAAACAACGTGAAAAGGGTGTGCGGCGAAGTGCTGTAAGGGGAAAGTAAACGGCCGGTCCGGTGGCGAGGGCTTCGCCCTCACCACCGGACCGGCCGTGACTCCCCCTCTATTCGGCGCTTGCCCCGGCGTTCATGTACCTATCCCGACCTTTCGGCTACGGCCCGGCGCTGACGCCCCTGGGTGCGAAGCCTCGGCCGAAGTTCAAACCGGCCCACCCCCGGTTTTCGCTCTTTCGATGTCGGTGGCCGGATCCGAAAGGAACGCGACGGCCTCCTGGGTCTCCCCGTTCATCAGCACTTGAAGCAACCGACCGCCGGTTGCACCGGGAACGTCGATGACCCGGATCACATCGGCCAGATGCGGCAGATCCGGCAGGAGGTCTCCCAGGAGGTTGGCCTGCGAGGTCAGGAAGCTCTCATTGAACACGACGCCTGGTTGATCGGGATACAAAGGAAGGTAGCGGATGGAGGCCTCGACTAGGTCCTGAAAGAAGTGGGTGCCGAAGGAGGGTTCGGGCATATAGTCCTTGTGTTTGCGAGCGATCTCGATCAGCAGCGCGGTGTTGTTGATGTCAGAGTAAGTCACACTCACCCCGAGCCGGATGTCACCCCGGCTGCCCCAACGCCCGGGCCCCATCAGGATGAAGCGTCGCCTCGGGAGCGCCTGATTGAGGCGGCCGATCGCCCGGCCAACGCCCAGAAGTTCCTGCTGACTCTCCAGGCCGGCGTACTTCTGCGGATCCACGTACACGATGTGACTGACATCGGCAGCGTGTCCGTTGAAGACGTATCGGTTGGCGGTGAACACCACCTCTTCCGCCGCTAGATTCCTGGGGATGATCGGAGGACTGCTGTCCTCGCCTTGGCTCTGTGAACGGCATTGCAGGAGGTAGAAATCGGTTCCATCGTGAGCGAATTCGATGTCGACCGGATATCCCAAGGCCTCCTGCAGGACGCTCATGATCGTCTGCAACTGCCTGAGGAACGGCGTGCGCGAGAACAGACCGTCAAAGGTGACTACGATGTCACTCTTCTCGAAATCCACCACCCAAGACCTGGGCCTTCGAAGGTGATCGCCCTCCAGCAGCGAGACCAGTTGATGACTCAGCGGGTAGCGCTCGCCCAGGGTTCTCAGCATGGACCGTAGGTCCACCGTCTCGAAAGAACGGGTCTCCAGGTTGATGACGTCGACCTTCTTCGGCGAATAGCGCAGGATTTCATCCGGCGTGACATTGACCCGCAGACTGGGCTGACCCAGGGCGACGAGGACCGGATAGTCGTCGCTCAGACGATCCACGGCGCGCGTCCCCAGTCCGGGTACGAGGCGCACCAAGCCGTCCTCGCGCCTGATCCGGCTTGACCAGCGGAATTCATTGTTGCTGAAGGCAAGCCCGGCAAAGGCCGGTAGGTAGTAAGGCCCGACCCGAGTGCCCACAACCTCCTGGATGAGGATCCCCATCTCCTCATGGGAGTCGATCAAACCGTGCTCGACGCGGTATTCGATCGGGTCCGGCCCGAACATCGAGGCGAAGACCTCGGTGATGGCATCCATCAGCGCCGCCAGGCGCTCGTCTTTCGTACCCTTGTTGGCGATGAAGAGGCTCTTGTATTTTCCGGCAAAGGCCGCGCCCGTCTGATCCTCCAGCAGGCTCGATGAGCGGATGATGAGGGGAACGTCGCCGAAATCGTCCAGCGCCAGGGACAGACCCTTGACCATCTCGGGCGGAAGCGGCGAGTTGCGGAACACGTGAATGATGTAAGGATAGTCCTGCCTAACCTGCGCCAGGTCTCGATACTTCTGTTCGATGTGGTCTTCCAGGTCGTTGTAGCTCATGAAGTGAAAGACGCTGTCCGAGGTCATGTACCAGGTCTTCGGGGTTTTCACTTTTTGGAGCAACTCTCGGCCGGAGTTCGACTGCCGCAGGATCTGAGCCGCCAGGTACAGTCCCGCGCTCTTGCCACCCAGCTTGCCATGACTGCCGACAGGAAAAATGACCCGGTGCATGAAATCGCCGAAATCGTCGATTCCGACATAGTCCTTGGCCACGCGGATGAAATGCGGCTGATCGCTGAGAATTCGACGGATGAGGGCGACTCGGAACCACCTGTCGCGGGATCCCGTCAGCTCGATGCCCTGGCCGGCGAGCAGATGGTAGCGCTCGATGGCGGAGCTGATTTCCGACAGGGACGAGTTCGGATTCACCAGGACATCGACCAGGAACCGAACTCGCTCCTCCCTGCTCCACTTCTGAATGTTCTCGAGGATGGCCTCGCGTGAGAGATGCTTGCTGGCGACGGCAAAGACTTCGTCGGTGATTTCAAGCAGGCCGCTGCCGGGCAGGCCCTGATAGGGTCGATTCTCCTCGAGCGTTCCTCCGGGACGAGCGGCAAAGCTGGATCGCTCCAGCAGACCTTCCACTTCCTTAATACCGCTCCAACCGAGATAGTTGATCATCTTGCGGGTGATCCGCATCAACAGATCAGGATCAGTTCGCTTGAGCAGGTCGAGGATGACGATCCACTCGCTCTTCCGGATTCCCTCGGATTGCAGCTGCTCCTGAAAGACTTGCTTCAGCTGCTCGTGAAGGATGTAGAAGCCCAGCTGTTCGGCGATGGTGTTGATGAGCTTGCGCTCCTCTTTCAGGAACGGCCCTTCGTCGGAGCGCGGCCGTTCCTCGGTGTAGTAAACACTGATCCGGCCAACTCGCTCGTCCTGAACGACGATGTCGGCGCTCTGAACCCAGGGGGATTTCTCGAAACCCGGTGAGCGGAAGGCCTTGCCGTCATGGACGATCTCCGCCTGGCACACATCCGGATATTGCCAGCCGGGGGGGATGACTTCGATAATCCCCTGGCAGATTTCGTCGATCGTGGTCGCGGGATTGCCGAGCAGTTCCTGAACTTCGTAAAGGCAATTCAACTCCTTGGCCCGCTCACGCAGGTCATGAAGCAATCGGTCAATGGACTTCGATGAATCACCCATTTCGCTTGTCCACAGGCTTGTAGATCACGCCTCGGCCGCTCCGACCGTCCACTCTGACATTCAGCGGCAGGGGGAACCGTACGTGTTTCAGAAACGTCGTCTCCTCAACAGGATCCCCTCGCTCCAGCCAGCCCCAGTCGATCTTGTGCCGGCGGTTGAAGGGGAGGTTGAAGTACTTCACCCCCAGGCTGACGATGTTGTGAAAGAAGTGAGAGCCCTGACTGAGCTCGACCCGCACGTTCTCCCCGGTCGCTTCCACGACTACCCTTGCTCCACTGATGCTGGCCCACCTGATCGGGATCCCCAGCCAGGGGTCAGTTGTACCCAGCCGCCCGAGAACAACCAGGAGATAGGGCCGCCCGGAGGCGACCAGCTTCCGGTTGATGCTCTCCAACTCCGGCACCATGGCAGCCGTGTGTTTGAGATCGAATCTGTCCGGCCGGGTATAGACGATGTCGCAGATTGAGTCGACGACCCCGTTTCCCATGGCCGCATCCGTCGACACGAGCACTTCCTCGGAAGAGAGATCCAGCGGATCGATCTGCGTTTCCTCGCGGAAGACCTCCATCACTCGGACTTGAAGGAAACCAAACGAGATCGGATTGAAGGTGGTTGCGAATTCGATCTCGACCGGAGCGCCGAGAGCGGACTCACACAACCGCAGCAACTCTCGCAATAGCTCGTTCAAATGCATCTCTTCCAGGACCAGAATTGGGGCAAACGTCAAAGCCCGCGGTCCGGGGAAACCCGTCCCGATCGAGAGCCGGCCGGAAAGCGGGCTGTAGGTCGAGGCCAGGTACCGCAGCGTTCCATCCCTCTCGGCGCCGGCGAGGGTATCCAGGAGCAGGTACTCCGTTTCCTGTGTCGGATCATACTCGCGCGGCTCACCCATGTTCACGACCCAGAATTCAGTCTGAGTCCCCTTGAGGAGTTTGTCGACCGAACCGAAGGGCGGCTCAACCTTCGGATACTCCGGGGAGTACGACCAACACAGGCCCCCGTCGACGATCGTCTTACCCAGGCCCAGGGCCAGGCTTACCACACCCTCGTCGGGTTTCGCCGGGCCGACAGGGTAGAAGTTGTAAGAGCGGGCCACGCCTGAGAGCTCGGGGTAGAACCGGCGGTGATGCCGCCGGCCAACCAGCTCCTGAATGATGACCGCCATTCGCTCATCATCGTCCTTATGCCCAGTGGCGATGCGGTAATCCTTCGCGCCTCGGGAGTATGTCGAGGCATAGACGAACTTGATGGCCTCAACAATCTGCCGGAAGCGCGCATCCGCATCATATTGGTCGCAGGGGATCATCTTCGTGGCATAGATCCCTGCAAAGGGCTCGTGCTTGGCATCTTCAAGGAGACTGGAGGAGCGGACGGCCAGCGGCGTGTGGACCTGGTTGGCCAGGGCTCGAATGTCACCCAATACGTCGAAGGGTAGATCTGCCTTCTGAAAGGCGTGGGAAATGCGATCGTCCGGAAGGTCGGAAGCGGCGACATCGTACAGATGATTGCGCTTCATGAACTTGTCGAAAGCATCCGTGCAAAGCACAGCCAACGGAGGGATGTCGATTCTCATCCCTTCGTATCTGTCAAAGTCCAGCCCCTGGCGTAGCACTTCGCGTATGGAGGCCAGGCCGTGTGCCTTTCCCCCAACCTCACCTTGGCCGATGCGCGTCAGATGACTGCCCGGGTCAAGCAGGCTCCGGCTGAACTCGCCGAATCGTGGTTGCGACATTCCCCCCAGGCCTTTCTTAGATCGCGCCGTCGAGACTAGACCCAGCCTCGCTCATGGCAGGCTTCGGCCACCCGACTGACGGCGATCACATAAGCGGCATCGCGCAGATCCATCTTGCCGGTCCTGGCGACCTTGCTCACCGCCAGATAGGCATCGGTGACATGCACGTCGACCTTCCCGAGAACCTCCTCTAGCGGCCAGTAGTAGTTCATGTTCCCTTGCACCTGCTCGAAATAGCTGCAGATGAATCCGCCGGCGTTAGCCAGGAGATCGGGGATGACCAGGATGCCTCTCTCGCTCAGGCTGGCATCTGCCTCCGGGGTCGTAGGGCCGTTTGCCCCTTCGGCGATGATCTTGACTCGCCGGCTGATCTTGGCCACGTTTTCACCGCTGATCTGGTTTTCGAGCGCGGCTGGAACCAGTATGTCGACGTCCTGCTCGATCCAGGCTCCGCCCGGCAGCCTTTCGTAGCCTTTTGATTCCGCTTCACGCCGGTCTATCTCCCCAAAGTGGTTCGTGATCGAACGCAGGTCGGCCAGGTCAATCCCCTCACTCTTCCTATAGGCGTAGGTCGTCCGATCCTCCTGATCCCAACATGAAACGCAAACAACCTTGCCTCCCATGCGCTCGTAGAGCTCGATCGCATGTTGGGCGACGTTCCCGAACCCCTGCACGCTGGCCATCGTGGCCGCCGGGTCCATTCCCAGATCTTTGAGGGCCTCCCGGACAGCGATCATCACCCCGTAACCGGTGGCCTCGTTTCGCCCCAACGAGCCGCCCAGGCCGACAGGCTTGCCGGTGATGAAACCCGGGCGCCTGGCACCGTGGATCGTTTCATACTCGTCCAGCATCCACAGCATATGTTGGGTGTTGGTCATCAGGTCCGGCCCGGGGACGTCCCACTCCGGGCCGACATCGCGGGCGATCTGCCGGACCCAGCCTCGACACAGTCGTTCCTGTTCCAACACGCTCAGATCGTGTGGGTCGCACGCGACCCCACCCATACTGCCGCCCAGCGGCAGATCCACAACGGCGCATTTCCAGGTCATCAACATCGCCAGGGCACGGATGTTATCGACGGTTTGCATTGGATGAAAGCGAATGCCGCCTTTGGTCGGGCCGCGAGCATCGTTGTGCTGAATGCGCGTTCCCCGGAAGATAAGGACTTCCCCGTCGCTCATCCGGACGGGAATACTGAAGTGGTACTCGCGTAAAGGCTGTCGCAACAGGTCCCTGACGGCCGGCTCCAGCCCCAGCTGGTCGGCGATTCGGCCGAACTGTCTTTGGGTAATCTCCAGGAAATCGAAGGGGCGGTCTTTCACGCTTGTCTGCCTCCGGTCAATCCGGTTCAGGGCTCGTCAGCATGTACCCCACTCCCTGGATGTTGACGATCATTTCCGGGTTGGCGGGGTCGCGTTCGAGCTTCTTGCGAAGGTAGTGAACATAGGATCGGAGGTACTCCACGTCTCCGCGAAATTCTGGTCCCCAGACCTCCGTCAGGAGTTGTTCGTGTAGCAGGACCTGGTTGAAATGGGTGGCCAGCTGATAGAGCAGGTTATACTCGGTCGCCGTCAGGTAGACTTCCGTCCCCCCGATGGACACCCTGCGGCGCGCCAGATCGATAGTCAGGTCGCCACAGACAATCCTCGTTTCCCCCGGTTGTCTAGCGGTCTTCTGCGACCTCTTCAACACGGCGCTCACCCGCGCCAACAATTCCTTGGAACTGAAGGGCTTCGTGACGTAATCGTCAGCGCCGGCGTCGAAGCCCGCCAACATGTCAGTCTCGGTGACTTTGGCGGTGAGCATGATCACCGGGACGTCGGAGAACTCCCGCGCCCTCCGGCAGACATCATAACCGTCCACGCCTTTCAGCATGATGTCCAGCAGAACGAGGTCCGGCTGTTCGACGGCCAAGGTTTCGATCGCCTGTTCACCACTGGTACTGGTCAACACGCCGTAGCCCGCCGCCGTCAGCACTTCCCGGACAAGGCGGATCAGTCGCGGGTCATCGTCAACGACCAGGATGCGCTGGCCGGCGTGGAGTGCGTTCATTTGAGGGCCTTGGCAGGTTGGCCGCGGGGGAGCGAGAAGAAGACCGTCGTGCCTTCTCCGACCTTGCTCTCGACCCAGATACGGCCCCCTTGCGCCTCGACGATCGCCCGGGCGATCGGCAGACCAAGGCCGGTCCCAGGGACGTGCAGCGAGGAGGCCGATAGCACCCGAAAGTACTTTTCGAAGAGAGGGATGACGTCCTCCGAAGAGATTCCGATACCCTGGTCAGCCACACTGACGACCACGTCTGACGAGCGCGCCTCGCCCTTGATGACGATCAGCCCGCCATCGGTCGAGTACTTGACGGCATTGTCCAGAATGTTGCGGAACACCTGCTTGATCCAGCGCGGATCCGCTTCGACAATGGGAAAATCGGCTGGGAAGTCCACAACCAGATGGTGGATCGAGCTCCGATGATGCACTTCGGCGGCGACTTCGCCGGCAATACGCGGCAATAGAATCGGTTCGGCAACCAGCCTGAGCTGGTCTACCTCGATCAAGGAAGAGTCCAGGATATCCTTGATCATCCCCTCCATGTCATTGCAGGCCCCTTCGATCAGGCCGAGAAACTCCTTGCCTTTCTCGTCATTCCAATCGAACTCGTCCATCAAGAGGGCGCTGGCGTAGCCCTTGATCGTCGCCAGCGGCATTCGGAGTTCGTGCGACAAGGTCGCCATTACCTCCGAGCGCATGTGCTCGGCCCGACGCGCCTCGCGCACGGCGTCTGCCCCGGCCTCGAGCCGATCGCGATCGATGGCCAGCGCCACCAGATCGGCCAGCATTTGGACAAACGACAGATCTCCCGGCATGAAGAGCTGGTGGGGTTGGATGGCCTCGATGACGAGCACCCCATAACGGTGATCCCCGGCCGTGATCGGGGCGGCAACGGCCGAAAGGGGAGTAGTTTCGCGGCCGATCGATCGGGCCATCACCTGGCGGTTGAACGGCCGCATGTCGGCCATGGCCTGCCTGACCTCTTCGGGGCCGCTCAGCAGGCGCGCCCGGCCCTCGTCATACACCTTGCCGGTGATTGACTCGCCGGCCCGCAGCCCGATCTCTTTCAATGTGGCGAGGTCGTAGCCAAAAGCCGCCGCCGGGCGGAATACGCCCGACGGTTGGTCCCAGAGCATAATGGCGCCGATGTCAGCTTGTTCGAGGGACCGGACGATGGTCCGCATGACCGCGTCGAGGAGATCCGGCAGTTCGAGCGGCGCAACCAAGGTCTTGGCGACCTCGGCGAGCGCGTTGAAGTCGCCAATTAGCGGCGCACCGACACCTGTCATGGGTGACTTCCAGACCCGTGAATAGGCAGAACGGGCGTGAACCTATTATAAGCTACCGCCCGAGTCGGCGAGCGTGCGGCGCGCCCTTTGAGCCTGCCTGGCATCGCCCGAAATCGCTTCCTGGAACTCCGGATCCCGGCGGAACTGGCTCATATATAGGTTGTAGAAGAAGCCCTTTCGCGCCATGAGCTCATTGAAGGTGCCCCGCTCGACAATCTCGCCTTGGTCCAGGACCAGAACCTTGTCGGCATTGCGGATGGTGCTCAGCCGGTGGGCGATGACGAAGCTCATCCTGCCCTTGAGGAGCTCCTCCAAGGCGTGTTGGATCAAACGCTCGGTCCGCGTGTCCACGCTCGAAGTGGCTTCGTCCAGGATCAGGATCCGCGGATCCGCCAGTGCGGCTCGAGCGATCGCCAAGAGCTGCCGCTGCCCCTGACTCAGACCCCCGCCCCTCTCCCCCAAGAGGGTCTGGTACTTCTCCGGGAGGCGCTCGATGAAACCGTCCGCGTGGGCGAGCTTCGCCGCCGCGATCACCTCTTCGTCGGTCGCTTCAGGCCGGCCAAAGCGTATATTCTCCATGACCGTCGTGCTAAACATGAAAGTATCCTGCAGGACGATACCGATCTGTTTGCGCAGACTCTCCGGCGTCACGCCGCGGACGTCTATCCCGTCGATCAACACCGCCCCTCCGTTCACGTCGTAAAAGCGCGGGATCAGGTTGATGATGGTCGTCTTTCCAGCGCCCGTCGGACCAACGATGGCGACCGTTTCGCCCGCTTCGCCGACGAACGACACGCCCTTCAACACCGGCTGATCACTGGTGTAGGCCGCGTGGACGTCCCTGAACTCGACCCGTTCGTGGATGGGTGGAAGGGGCTTCGCCTCTGGCCCGGAGGTGACCCCAGGCGGCACATCCAGCAATCCAAATATCCTCTCACCGCCGGCGATTGCGCTCTGGACGTTCGTCCAGAGGACTGAGATCATTTGAATCGGCTGGTTGAACCTCTGGACATAACCAATGAATGTGATCACCAGACCGATAGAGACGGTCGTACCGAAGATGGCGCTCCCGCCCAAAAGGGCGTAACCACCGGCAACGGTCACGATCATGAGTGCTAGGTAGCCTAGAGCCTCCAGGGCTGGAGCGAGCGCGCTTGTATATACAACCGCCCGCACGTTTGCGTCGCGATTGGCCGCGTTCACCGTTCGAAAGTGCTCGATGTTCTCGTCGGCCCGATTGAAAGCCTGAACCTCGCGGACCGCCGAGATGCTCTCCTGGAGCTCGGCGTTGACATTGCCGATTTCCACCCTTGAGACGCGGAATGCCTTACGAGCCTGGTTCGAGAACCAGATGGTCGTGAATGCCATGATCGGCACGACGGCCATGCTCACCAGGGCCAGGGCCAGACTCTGTGCGAGCATGTTGTAGCCGATCCACAGAAGAAGGAGCACGCCACTGAATACGTTCACCAAAGCGAAGTTCAACGCCTGGTTGACCGTCTCGGTGTCATTCGTGATGCGGCTCATCAGATCGCCAACTTCCTGCTCGGCGTAGAAACCGATGTGCAGGCGGTGAAGATGCTCAAAGACGTCGGTCCGCAATTTCCTCAGTACGTGTTGGCCGGACCAGGCCATGGCGTAGAAGGTCAGGCCGGTCAAGACCGCGCCCATTGCGTACAGGACGATCAGAATCAGGATGACCCGCCCCACTCCGGCAAGCCGGCTGGCTTGGGTGAGCCGATCCGGGTTCGGTGCGGGGAAACCACCGAATGTCAGCGCGCCCCGGATCACCGTCTGCGTGAAACCCTGCGGTTGATGGTCGGCTGCCAACCAACAATTCGAGGGTAAGCCTTGTCCTGCGCCGCCGGGTATCCCGTTGCCGGTGTCGAGCGCGGTGGCGGCCGATGGCGCGAGGTAGCAATCGACCAACGCCCCTAGAAGCCCGGGAGAGGTGACCTGAGCCCAGGTCGAAACCAGAACCAGGATCAGGACCATCACCAGCCCATACCAATAGGGTCTGAAGTACCCGGCGAAACGGGCCAGGGTCGCTCCCGTGCGTTTAGGTTTCAGGGTCTCCCGCGACAAAAGCTCTTGTGGCCTACCAAACATGGAACCTCCGCTTGGGACTGTTCGCCTCTTGCCTAGATCGGCGTCGCCTGTTCAAGCACGTTGTCGTCGACCAGTTGCGAGCTGTAGATATCGGCGTAGATCTCGCTGGCCTCCATGAGCTCGTCATGTCTGCCCCGCGCGACGATCTCGCCTTTGTCCAGAACGAGAATCAGATCGGCGTGCACCACGGTGCTGATACGTTGGGCGATGACAAAGCTCGTCCGCCCCTGCATCAGCCGGTTCAGGGCGGACTGAATCTGGGCCTCGGTCGCCATGTCCACGCTGCTGGTCGAGTCATCCAGAATCAGGATGCGAGGATTGAGGAGTAACGCTCGGGCGATGGCGATCCGCTGCTTCTGCCCGCCGGAGAGCGTCGCTCCGCGTTCTCCGACGGATGTGTCATAGCCCTCGGGGAAGGCGAGGATGAAATCATGGGCGGCGGCGGCCTTCGCCGCGGCAACCACCTCATCCAGGGCGGCGTCCGACTTGCCGAAGGAAATATTCTCACGGATCGTCCCTGCAAACAGGGTCGTCTCCTGCAGGACGATCCCGATCTGGGACCTCAGCGAGTCGAGTGTGACGTCCCGCAAGTCCTGGCCATCGATCGTGATTCGCCCCTCGGTCGGATCGTAGAAGCGCGGCACAAGGTTGATGATCGTGGTCTTGCCCGAGCCGGTTGCCCCGAGAAGCGCGACGGTCTCGCCCAGCCTGACGTCGAAGCTGACGTCCTTCAGCACCGCCACTCCACTGCTGAAGTAGCGGAAGCCGACGTCCTCGAAGCGGATGTTACCTGTGGCAGGCGGAAGCACTTTCGCCCCCGGCTTGTCGGTGACGACGTTCTCGGCGTCCAGGATGTCGAAGATCCTCGCCGCTGAGGCTGAGGCCTGACCGAGCTGAGTGATGATGAAGCCGAATTGCGCCACCGGCAGGAAGAGATAGATCAGGTACAGGCTGAACTCCTGCCACTCTCCAAGGCTCAGCGTTCCATGAATGATCTGATTCCCGCCGGCGAACAGCACGCTCGCCTGTCCGAGGTTGGCGATCAAGAATGTCAGCGGGAAGAGGGTCGTGAATAGCCGGGCGATCACCAGCTGTTGGTTCATCAATCTGTCGGCTTGAACGTTGAACTTGGCTTGCTCGCTTTTCTCACGCGTGAACGCCTTGACCACCCGGATCCCCGCCATATTCTCCTGTAAGGTCGTGTTCAGCGCAGAGAGCTTCTGCTGCACTCTGTCGAACAACGGTCGGCTGACGATTCCGAACACAACGAACAGACCGACCGCCACCGGCAGGATCCAAAGTGTCACCAACGCCAGGCTGGAATTCGTGGTGAACAAGATGATCAACGTTCCAGCGAGGAGCAGCACCGCTCCAACCAGCTGAAGCAGTCCCTGACCGATGAACAGCCGGACCTTCTCGACATCGTCCGTCGCTCGGATCATGAGCTGGCCCGTGCTGTTCCGGTCGTGGTAGGAAAACGAGAGATTCTGGATCTTGGCATACAGATCGTTGCGCAAATCGTAGGCAATCGTCTCCGAGTTCTTTTGGGCGTAGTAAGCCTGGCCGAAGGCGAAGAGCCCTCGAACCGCCGCCAGCCCGACGATGCTCAGCCCTGCCAAGAGTATGGAACGCAGGGCACTGTCACGCGTCGTTAGCAGATGGAGCGTCAGTTGGTCGATCGTCCACTCCGGAGGCAGCTTCAAGAAGGCCAGGATCCTCGGCAAGGCCTGGCCGATGACTGCCTGGGGGATGGCTGGCATCTGGGAGAGCAAGAACTTGGCCGTCACACCACCCGTCACGGCGTCGATCGCATTGCTCACCATATGCGGCACAGCAAGCTGGGCGAGCGTGGCGATAACCAGAAACGTATACGGTAGGATCGCCTCAAACGGATACCGGATTAGGTAGCGGGCCGCACGTCCGATGGTCTTCCCCTGGGCGGGTTTCTTTTGCATTGGCGAAGGTCGCAAAGGTCGAGTCTCCTTCCGTTTTCGGCTTGTGGCTCATCACGGCCAGGCGGGTGTTTCCCGGCTTGGCCGGTTTCTGGCTCTCGCGTGCGCCGGGACAGGTTGGTCCAGCGATAAAAGAACACTGGAAGATGTCGCCTCCTCCAGCGTCTAGGCGAAAGCATCAGCGTTGGGCGCGCTTACCGCCGGCGTAGATCCGCCGGCGTTCCACCCCCGCCTCGGATCGAGCCGGATCTCCTATCCATCAGGCGCATGATCAGTGGACCGTTGCCGGCCCGACCCGGCCGAGCGAGAGGGGTGAAATAAAGCCTGCTCCATCTCCAGTTCTCGGGCAGCCCTTGTCAGCAAGGTCAACACCTCGTTGATTGCCTCCCGCTCCTCGGGCGAGAAAGCCACAGTCAGCTCCTCCATCCACTGTTGCCGTGATCGAATACCGGTCTCCACTAGGGCCCTTCCTTGTTGAGTGAGGGAGAGCTGCTTACACCTGCGGTCCTCCGGGTCCTCTGTCCGCTCCAGGAGGCCCTGCTGAACAAGACGGTCCACCATCTGGCTTGCGGCGGGCGCGGTGATCCCCATGTGTTCGCCCATGTCGGAAATGCCGACACAGTCACCGAAGTACAGGCGCAGGAGCGTCCCGACTTGAGAAGGAGAAAGCCCGGTCTGGTCCATGAAGTGCTTGAAGTCCCGGAAGGACCGTCGCATGAAAACTTCGACCCATTCTCGGAGGACCTGGCTGAGGGGCGGTCCGAGCTCCATGTTTCAACCCTCCTAGTAGTTAAGCGGACTGAAGTATATTTCCTTACTCGGAGCCTGTCAATCTGGGTTCGGGTTGGCTCCATTGACTTCCGAGCTGGGAGTGTTCGTCTTGGGGTGCTCCCAGGGCCTCATCCGCAAGGTGAGGCTACCAGCAAGCCTAGCTAGGCCAGAAGGTCCGCAACCTGATATTGAAGGCCTCGGCGCGACATCTGCGGGGCGCCTACAGGGCCCGGAATGCGCCTGGGGATTCCAAGATGGCCAGCCTGCTGACCGCACCCCCCGACGCCTAACCCGCCCCGGTCCAGGGCACCCACCGCCGCTCCTCGTGTAAAATCGAACCCCTATTGCTGATCGGGCTGGATGGGTCGGCGGAGCCGCACGAGCCCCGAAGGAGGAGATCATGTTCCGGTACTTTCGCAGTCACCAATCGTCGGCCGGCTTGACCCTGGCTGCCATGGCCTTGGCCGGCCTGGCCTGTGCAATCTCTATCCCCGGCGGGGGTTCCCCCACAGACGCCGTGAGTACTCCGACATCTACCCTTCCCCCTACCGTTACTCCGGCTCCGACCGTGAGCGAGTCGCGCTTCCCGGCTCCGGTGATCACCAACGACGAGGGTGGTCCGCTGACCGTGAGCGGCGAGGTCGCCTACACGTATCCTTTCTTCACTGCGGGCGTTGCTCAGCCCATCGTCATCCTTGAGGACCAGGGTGGTTTTGTCGATCGGGATCGTAACTTCGTCATCCCGGTCGATTCCCAGGTCATGGGCCAGATCACCTCCGACTTCTATACTTCGCCCTTCAGCTACAGCCTCGTCTTGCCAGAAGCTCCAGGCGGGACTCAGCACGACGTTGACCAGGATGATCAGTCGGATGCGGGCGTCCAGGTATATGCCGTCGCCTATTGGACGAACACCTTCGGCGATCCTTATCTTGAAGCGCGCGATCAGGGCGGCGGAGGTTGGTCAACGGCCTACGCCTCGACCCGTATAAGCGACGATCGAGACTCGTACTTCGAGGTCTACGGCGGGAAATACCTTGTGTTCTCTCCCGAGGCCGGCGCGGGCTTCCCCTCCGGTTTCGGGTCCGACAAGAAGCTCTTCACCGAAGATGACCCGATCGTCGGCCTGCCGGAGGGATGGACGCTGGTCGATCTCGACACGGATCCGTTCACCTTCGACCGATCTCGGGAACCGGTGGTCGAGCTCCTGGAACCGGAGAGCTTGGCGCTGGATGATTTCTCCGGCATGAGTTATCCGGAGGCGTTCGACGCCATGCTCGAGAAGTTCCGCACGGAGTACGCATTCACCGAGTACAAGGATATCGACTGGGATGCGCGCCAGGCGGAGTTCCGACCGCGCTTCGACGAAGCTGAGAAGGCCTCCGATATCGAGGCCTACGCCCTGGCGCTCAGGGACTTCCTGTGGTCGATCCCCGATACCCACGTCGGCATGGACACTGGCATACTCGACTCGCGCTTCTCCGAGGAAACAGGCGGCGGGCTGGGGCTGGCCATCCGGCAGCTGGACGACGGTCGCGTCCTGGTCAGCTATGTCACCCAGGACGGGCCGGCTGAGGCGGCCGGGATCCGGCTCGGCGATGAGGTGCTCCAGATCAACGGGCAACCGATCCAAGAGGCCGTGGAGGCCAACGTCCCGTGGTCGTCGCCGTTCAGCAATGAAGCCGGGGAAAGGCTGCAACAGTTGCGCTACGTAATGCGCTTCCCCCTGGACACGCAAGTATCACTCAGGGTCAGACGGTCGGCAGGTGCGCAGCGAACCGTGCAGCTCAAAGCGGTGGATGAGTTCGAGAGCTTCAGCGCATCCTCGCTCTACGCCGGGGTCACCGGACTGGAGCTCCCGGTCGAATTCAAAGTGCTCGACAGCGGCTACGGGTACGTCCGTGTGTACAGCTTCTTCGACAACGAGTTGCTCACGATCCAGTTGTGGGAGCGCATGATGCAATCCCTCAATGACTATGGGATCCCCGGCCTGATCATCGACCTTCGCAACAACGGCGGAGGCAACGGATGGTTGGCGGATCAGATGGCCGCATACTTCTTTGATGACCCGCTCGTGCTCGGCAACACCGGGCATTACGACGACAGTTCGGGGGAGTTCTACCTTGATCCCGGGGATTCGGTTGAGTTCATCCCGCCGCGCGAGGATCTACGCTACTCCGGCCAAGTAGTGACCATCGTCGGGCCGGCGTGCGCCAGCGCGTGCGAGTTCTTTGCCTACGACATCACGCTTCAGGACCGTTCGGCGATCGTGGGTCACTACCCCACGGCCGGTGCCGGAGGCAGCGTCGAGGATTTCCTGATGCCCGAAGACATCAGCGTTCGCTTCACCACCGGCCGGGCCGTGGACGCCGATGGGAACATCCACATCGAGGGGACTGGTGTGCCTCCGACCGTGCGCATTCCTTTCGATGCAGCCGCCTTCCAGGCCGAGATCGGGGCCGCACGCGATCTCCTACTTGAGAGCGCCGTGGCAGAGATGCGCTAGAACAAACGCCGACGCCCTTCAGCCGGCTCCGGCCGATCAGGAAGCCGACTGAAGTCAGGCAGACATCGACACCCTCGGCTCGCCGGCGAGAATCGCGGAGAGCTGGAGTGAAGTGGGTGCAAGCTGTCGTCCTACTCGGGATTGGACTGTCGCGCGCTGCGATCGGGTCCTAAACGACCTTGGGCGACTCCGTGCGAGGCTTCCCGCAAACCGACTGCTCCGCCTTGCCCGCGTCCCAGAAAGCGACGGACGAACCCAACCGGAAGGGTCATCGCGGCTATCCAGAGTCACCCAGCGGATGCGGCTGGATCGGTGCAACATCCTCCGACGGCCGTGTCACCGGTCTGGCGATGAACTACGTCAACACTTGTCATCCATATACCCCGAACTCGGAGGATACGAAGCGCCGCTCCAGGACTTCGCCCCAACAAGGCCCAGCCAGCCGCACGCTCGCTACGCAGACGGCAGACTAGTGACCCTTATTAACCTTGTAGCCCCTGCCGCGTCTTCGAATTCCGTCATCCCATGACCATGCTCATGACAGCCTTCTGCACATGCAGACGGTTCTCGGCTTGGTCGAAGATGGCCGAGGTCCAGCCTGGACCGTTGACTTTATCCATTACCTCGTTGCTGACCTCGTACCCTCGATCGGCGGGCAAGCAATGCATGTAGATGGCGTCCTTGTCGGCGAGCGCCATGGTCTCTTCCGTGCACTTCCAGGACGAATTCCGATCGAAGGTGGCCTTGGCGTTGGCTTCGTCGGATTCCCCTATCGGCGCCTTGAACATCGAGGTGGCCGTCCAGGCCTTCGGGTAGACCACGTGTGCTCCTTCCAGGGAGGCTTCGAATTCATGGCATACCTGGAAAGAACCTTCGGCGGCGCGCGCGTATTCCTCGCAGCGAGCGAGGATCTCCGCATCCAGCTCCATCCCGGGCGGGTGTGCCAGGACGACCTCCATACCCAGCATCGTTGCGTACAGAATCGCCGACTGCGGGACCGCCCTCGGCTTATGTACGCTGGGCGAGTAGGCCCAGGACATGACGAATTTCACTCCGGAGAACCCCCCCATTTTCTCCTTCACCGTGAGCACGTCTGCCAGACCCTGGAACGGATGGTACACGTCATCTTCCATGTTGAGAACCGGGATCTCTGACCAGCGGGCGAACTCGCGCAACATGGCATGCGCCGCACCATATTCCCAGTCCACCGGATCTCCGTAACACCGGATGGAAATCGCATCGCCCATGCGGTCCAACACCCGCGCCACGTCGGAAACACGCTCAGTACTGTAGGCAACTTCCCTGCCTTCCATAGCCGGCGTGTAGATCTTGGAGGGATCGAGATAATGCGCGTGCCCGCCTAGCTGGGTCATACCTGCCTCGAAAGAGTTGCGCGTGCGCAGCGATTGGTTGTAGAAGATCATAAATAGCGTCTTGCTCCGCAAGAGCTGGTCGTGGTGCCGGCCCAATTCGCGGTCGCGCTTCAGCTCAATGGCCTTGTCCAGAATGGCTTCGATCTCCTGGCGAGTGAAATCGGTCTCTGCCAGGAAATCTCGTCCGCGCATTTCGGAAGTCTCCATCAATTCCCTCCCATCATGATCTCTCCCCGGAAGTAGTGCTTGCCGAGGGCAGTGCGCCGGCTGGCTCCACCGGCTGTGATTACTGTCTCCAAGAAGATCCTTGCGAGCACTTAGCCAGCATGAGTTGCAGCCCGCCTCGATCGAGGCTCACGCTAACCTCGGGATGTCCATCGAGTCTGAGATTCTCTTTGTAGGCTCAAGAGCAAAGCAGAGCGGTACAAGCCGGCTTCCAGTCCCCCCATGCTGGCGCGGCGAGTCGCGTATGAGGGCCCATTGCCACTCGGCCTAGGCTCTCCTGAAGCTCTGACGATGATGCCGCTTGGTGGTGTACGCCCATGGCCCTGCCCTAGGCGAAGAGCAGAGACACCGAGGGGTGTTATTGGGTAAGTCAGCGGATGGGCCGCGATGATCATGCGATCATGATTCTTCCCAATCGTGTTTGGCTTCAAGCGACGGGCTTCCTGCGCTGATCCACGATCAGGTCCACTAGCTTGACATCGTCCCCGCCGTCCACCGTCAAACATACGCCGGTGAGAAAGCTGGCCTCGTCACTGGCCAGATATGTCGCCGCGTAGGCCATGTCGGAGGGATGTCCCTGGCGATCCGTTTTCGGTTCCCATCGAATCAAGGGGGTTGAAATGGGCACCACATTGGGATCTTTGATCGGCTTAAAGAGGAACAGTCCCGGAAGCAGGCAGTTCACCCTGATGCGATCGTCGAGGTAATCGTTGGCCATGTTCAGGGTCATCTCGATCATGCCCGCCTTCGTGTAGGCGTAGATCGGGTTGGCCATTCGTCGCACGTTCTCGGAGGCCGCAACATTGATGATGCAGCCTCCTCCCCCTTGCTTTAACATTTGATTGATGGCCGCCCGGCAAGTCAAGTAGACGGCGTGCAGATTGCTGTCGAGGATGCGGTCGTAGGCCGCTTGTGTGATCTCGTGCAGTTTGTGCTGCAATTCGACCCACCCGCCTCCGATGTTGTTATAGAGCACGTCCAGCCGACCGTATTCGTCGACGGCTGTGCCGATCATCCGATCCACATCCTCTTGGTTTGTCGCGGTTCCAGGCACAATGACGACCTGACCGCCCTTTGCGCGTATCATCTCCGCCGTTTCCTCGAGAACTTTCTCCCGGCGGGCGGAAATGACCACTTTGGCGCCCTCTTGGGCGAAGAGCAGGGGCGCGCTCCGCCCCAAATGCTCGCCCGCGCCGACGACGAGGATCACTTTACCTTTCAGTCTCATGCGCTTCCTCCCTTGCCTCTGGCAGCTTCAATTGCGGCTTTGACGCGGCCCTTCTCGATGGGGATCTCATTCAACCAAATCCCCACCGCATCATGGATGGCGTTGATAATCGCCGGCGCAGTCGGCGAAAGGGCCAACTCGGCCATCCCCTTGGCCCCGTAAGGCCCAAGCGGATGGGGTTCGTCGACCACGATGGGCTCGATGACGGGCAGATCCCGCAAGCGCAGAAGACCCAGCTCACGGAACTTTGTGGTCTTGGGAATCCCCTGCTCTACGAGATACTTCTCGCTCAAGGCATATCCCAATCCCTGGATGGCTGCCCCTTCGATCTGCCCTACTACTCCACTCATACTGATCGGCGAGCCCGCGTCATTGGCGCAGATCAGCTTTAAGACACGCACTGCGCCGGTCTTTTCATTGACTGCCACCATTGCGGCTTGCGCCGAATAACAGTAGGCGAAGTGCAAATGCGCATCTGGCTTGCTCCCGTCCGGTTCGGGCGCGGCTGTCGGCGGCGGATCGTAGTAGACCTCTTTCTCAAAGGCCTGATCCCCTCGTGCCAGATCCACCAGGCTTATCAGGCTTCGCCCCGTCGACCGATCCACGAATACGCCTTCTTGTGTGATCTTGAGGTTCTCCTCATCGACCCCGAACTCGTTGGAGATCGCTCCCCACAGTTCCTCCCGCAGAGCCCGGCTGGCCCGGAGGGTGGCGTTTCCGGTCACGAAGGTCGCCCGTGAGGCGGTGGTCATCCCTCCCGGGGGATCGTACCTGGTGTCTCCCGTATGGAAGCGGATGAACTTACGGGGGACTTCCAGCGACCGCGCGGCGATGATCTGCATCGCCGCGTTGGAGCCTTGCCCCATATCTGCCGCGCCATGGCGGAGGAGGAATTTTCCGTCAGGCTGCAGGGAGATGGAGGCACCGGCTCCGTCCGGACGACCCGAGCCTAAGCCGACATTCTTATAGGAGGCGGCGATGCCAACTCCCAGTTTCTCATCCGCCTTCAGCTCCGGGATTTCGGCATCCATCAAGGCTTCGCGCACGGCTTCCAAGCAGGCCTTCACTCCGGCGGTGACGTCCTTTGTGATTTCGTCGCCGGTCACGGTGATGTGGCCGTAGTCAAGGGCGTTCTTCCTCCGGAACTCAAGCGGGTCCACACCGAGCGCGTCGATCAATTTCTGAAAGGTGACCTCGGAAGCGAACGCTGCTTGCGTGCCGCCGAAGCCACGGAAGGCGCCACACGGCGGATTATTCGTATGGATTGCATAGGTGTCGACCTCGGCGTTGGGCCAATTGTACGGTCCGCAAGAGAAACTCGCCGATCGGAAGAGCACCGCCGAACCGACTGAGGCATAGGCTCCGGTGTCCCCGAGGATCGTGGCTTTCGTGGCGACCAGTGTGCCATCCTTCTTGGCCCCCATCTTGTAGTACATCTTCATGGCATGCCGCTTGTGATGGACCAAGAGCGACTCAGCCCGATCCCAGAGGATCTTCACCGGACGGCCGGTAACCTTTGCCGCCAGGGCAGCCTCGATCTGGGCGGCGATGTCCTCCTTCCCGCCAAACCCGCCGCCCATCATCATGTGGGCAATGCGAATTTGATCCTCCTCCATACCCATGGCCCCGGCGACTTGCGGTAGATCCTTGGTAGGGCCCTGACTCCCACAGTAGACCGAAATCGAGCCGTCCTCTTCCGGAACACCGATGCTGCACTCGATCTCCATGAACGCGTGATCGACAAAGGGGACGTTGTACACGCCCTCAACGATCACATCCGCCTCTTTAAAGGCCTCCGCTCCCTTCCCTTTGCGGAATGGATAGTGCACGAGGACGTTTGGTGTCTCGGGGTATTTCTCTCTGAGGTATTCATGCAGAACGGGAGAATCCGGTTCCAAGGCCCTCTCCGGATCGGTCACCAGAGGCAAGGGCTCGAACTCGACCTCGATCTCCCTCAAGGCCGCCAAAGCTTGTTCCGGCGTCTCGGCCACGACCAGGGCCAGAGTATCCCCCGGGTAGCGCACCACATCGGTGCAGAAGACGGGTTTGTCTTTGAAGATCAAGCCATACCGGTTCAGCCCAGGCACATCCTTGGCGCTGAGCACGCAGTGGACGCCGGGCATTCTCTCTGCTTTGGAAGTGTCCAACTTGAGGATCTTGGCGTGCGGCACCCCTGCGTGCAGCGCCCGCCCATGAAGCATATCGGGGAACGTCAGGTCGTCGGTGTACATCAATTTGCCGGTGATCTTTTCCAGGGCTATGTACTCGTTTTCGGTGTCTTCATCCGTCCAGGCAGATTCAACCTCGCCGCGCAAGATGGCGGCGGCGCGTTCAATGGACTTGTCCATCCGATTCAAACCCACACAACGACATATCACTGGCGAAAGCGCACGCGTGATATCTGTCTGGCTGGGACTTGGATTCTCGTCAAGCAGGATCTTCGCCGCCATGACTGCTCCCGGCGCGCAGTAGGCACACTGAAAGATCCCATCTTCAATGACAGTCTGGACGATCGGATGGGGGATCCCCCCATCCTTCAACGCCAGGCTCTCGATAGTCTCAATCACGGTTCCATTCAGGGCCGAGACTTTTTCGATGCACGAACGTCTTGCTCGCCCATCGATCTTCACCGTGCATGTCCCGCAGGTGCCTTCGTTGTCGCAGGATTGCTTCGTCCCGGTCAACCGCATAGCTTCCCGAAGGTACCGTACGAGGGTCCAATCGTGGTACTGTGGTTCAATCTGGACTTGCTGTCCATTGACCAAGAACGTTACCGATTGCGTTGCCATGTTCGCCTCCTGCCGATCTCACTTCACCTCGCCACATCTTCCGGATACCGTCTCCCGGTAGCAATTCAAACAAGCCACGCTCAATCAACCGCGCTCTTGCTCACGTCTCTCCGCGTACGAACGGTACGGTCAGCGCTGCCGGGGCCTGCCCCCCACGACGACTGGCCAAGACCAGCACCACGATTGTCATGATGTATGGCATTGCAATCATCAGTTGCGCCGGCACCGGCGCGCCCATCCCTTGAAGACGTGTTTGCGTGGACTCGATCAAGCCGAAGAGGAACCCGCCTGCCAGAGCCCCCACAGGATTCCACCCTCCGAAGTTGACCAACGCCAAGGCGATGAAACCCCTTCCACCGATAATGAGATCCGTCCATAAGCCCAGCTCACCGATGCTCAGATAGGCGCCTCCCATGGCTGCCAACATCCCTCCCACGATGACGGAAATGTATCGCACCCGGACCACATTGATGCCCACACTGTCGGCAGCATGCGGATTCTCACCGGTGGCTTCGATCCACTTCCCGAAGGGGAGGCGAAAGAGGACCACGGAGCTCAAGCCCACGACGATGAGCATGGCGTAGACGATGGCGTTTTGGCTGAAGAGCACCGGACCCAGAAAGGGTATCTTGGCGAGTAACGGGATCTCTATGGGCTTCAAGGGCTCAATGGTCGGTACGCGCAGGGTGAGCCCGTAGAAGACACGGAAGAAGAAGATAGCGATGCCATTGCTCAGCACCAACAACGAGATACCGGTGACGGTTTGATTGGCCCGAAAGGTGACGCTGAAGATGGCCATGATCAAGCCCATAAGGCCGCCCGCAAGAGCTGCCGCGATCATACCCAAGAGGAGGTTCTCTCCCGACTTCTCGGCTCCCACAAATCCGACAAAAGCCCCCGTGACCATCATGCCCTCGATGCCGATATTGAGAACGCCCGCCCGTTCGGAGAATGTCTCGCCGATGGCCGCCAGCACGATGGGGACCGAGAGCCGGACCGCGCCGGCGAAAAGGCCCACCAAGAAGCCGTACGAAAGGAACTGATCCCAATTCATAAATCAACTCCGACGCATTAAGTAATCCCCGGCCAGCACGCCGAGAACGACCAGAGCTTGGACAATGAGCACTGCTGCGGCAGGCGCGCCGACCGTCCGTTGCATCGAATCGGCTCCCACGACCAGTACGGCGAAGAGGAATGACGAAACGAGGGTTCCAAGCGGGTCGAGCCGCCCTAAGAGCGCAATCACGATGGCCGTATAACCATAACCTGGGGAAATATCCATCATCAAACGATGCCAAATCCCGGCCACCTCCCCCGTCCCTGCCAGACCGGCCAGTCCCCCGCTTATCAACAAACTGAGGATTACGGTGCGCTGGATGTTGATTCCGCCGTAGCCTGCCGCTTTGGGGTTTTCCCCTACCACTCGCAACTGGTAGCCCAGCACGGTGTGATTGAGATAGATATAGATCCCCACAACGGCGGCAATGGCGATGAGGATACCCGTATGGAGGCGGGTGTTCGTCAGCACGATTGGCAGTGTGGCGCTAGCATAAAAACGGGCCGTATAAGGTTCGACAGCTTTAGGATCCTTCCAAGGACCGTTGACCAGATAGCTCACCAGCTCGATCGCGATGTAATTCATCAACAGCGTGACGATGGTCTCACTGACCTTGAGACGAGCCCGTAGAAGAGCAGGAACCAAGGCCCATAAAGCTCCCCCAACGAACCCTGCCAGTACCGTGAGAGGGATGTGAATCCATGGCGGGAAGGGACCCATAAAGAGCGCCACCCCGGCTGCAAAGATCCCCCCCACGTAGAGTTGTCCCTCAGCGCCGATGTTGAACAAACTCGAGCGGAAGGCCACGAGAATACCCAATCCCGCCAATAGGAGGGGGGCCATCTTGACCAGGGTCTCCACTCGGGCATAGGTATTTCCCAGCGAACCCTGATAGATGGCCTTATAGGCCTCCAGGGGATTGATTTGAATGCTCCATAGCAAGATACCGTTGATCGCCAAGGCGACGAGAAACGCAAATATCGGAGTCAGGATCCCCGCCAATGCGCCACGCTGGGCAAGTAAGGGAGCGATGCGCATCCGGAACGACTTTGGCTCAGCTCCCATCAGATTCGCACCTCCGCCTTGCTCTCTGCGATCCCGGCCATCATCAGGCCGATCCTCTCAATATCGAATTCCTCCTGAGAGAGTTCGCCCATGATATGCCCCTCATACATGATCACCACTCGGTCGCTGAGTTGCAGAAGTTCGTCCAAGTCAGAGAGGACGGTCACGACGGCCGCCCCTCGATCTCGCTGCGCCTGAAGCACCTGATGTACATATTCGGTAGCAGCGATATCCAGGCCGCGGGTTGGGTATTCCGCCAGGATGAGATCTGGCTCGCCACTCAATTCGCGAGCCAGGACCAATCGTTGCAGATTACCCCCCGACAACGTCCGCGTCTGCGCGTCTACGCCTTGACAGTGGATATCGTATGAAGCCACCAATCCTTCGGCGAAGGCGCGGATCTGCGAATGACGAAGAAACATCCGTCTTGAAAACGGCGCCTCGGCATGGCGCTGCAGAATCAGATTCTCAGCCACGGAAAGGGGTCCCACCGTGCCCATCCCGTGTCGATCGGCGGGCACATAACAGACCCCCATTGCTCGCACTCTTCTCGGATCCGCCCCGCGGAGTTCTCGATCGCGGATCATGATCCGGCCGCTCTCGGTGGGACGCAAACCGGCGATCACCTCCACCAATTCCCGTTGACCGTTACCGCCAATTCCCCCTACCCCCAGAATCTCACCCGCTCGGGCTTCCATGGAGACGCTCTTCAAGCTCAGCGTGCCTTCATCGTTGCGAGCTGAGATCCCTTCCATCTTCAGGACGGTTCCCCTGACGTTCTTTGCTACGGAGATGACCGGCCTCAGCTCGCGCCCCACCATGGCGATTGCCAGCTCCCTCTCGTTCGTTTCTTGGGTCTTGTAACTCCCCACGACCTTTCCATCTCGAAGGACGACGACTCGATCGGTGACAGCAAGAACCTCGGGCAGCTTGTGAGTGATGATAACCACCTTCCCGCCGTCGGCGGCCATCTTCCGCAGTGTATCGAAGAGCTCATCCATCTGCCGGGGCGTGAGCACCGTGGTGGGCTCATCAAGAATGAGGAGATCTGCCTTTCGGTACAAGGCCTTGAGGATTTCAGTGCATTGCTGCTCGCCCAGTGACACCCGCCCTACCTTGGCTTTGGGATTGACGAGAATCCCGTATCGGCTCGCCAGCTCCTGAACTTGCCTCTCCGCAAAACCCCGATCGAGCAGGGCACCGTTGGTGGGTTCTGCGCCCAGGACCACGTTCTCCGCTACCGTCATCGTCGGGACGACCAGGAATTTCTGATGGATCATCCCAATGCCCAGTTCGATTGCATCCGCAGGCGAGCGGATGTCCACGGGCTGGCCATTGACTCGGATTTCGCCCCCGTCCAGACTATAGATTCCATAGAGCACCCGCATCAATGTCGTCTTGCCAGCGCCATTCTCGCCAAGCAGGCCCAGGACTTCCCCGGGGCGGATTTCCAGATCCACATGGTCATTGGCGATGAGATCACCAAAGCGCTTAACGATCCCGCGCATTTCGACGATGCCGTCTTGGCCAGTCAACCGGGCCTCCTGCTCCATGATGGATGACAATTCCATACCGGGGCCATCCGACGGATGGCCCCGGTATTGCTCACTCCGCAGTCGACTGACTAGGGTTGCGGAACCGCGGGCAGGGTGCCGACAACATCGGCGGCCGCCGCCCGCACATTGATTTCGTCGCTCGTGACCATCTCCTTTATCGTGTTGTAGACCGCGGCACTATCCGCAGGGACAAAGCTCGCCAGATCCGTCACCTTCGTGCCTCCGTTGGCCAGCGATGTAACAAGGACGCCCCCCAGCTCGCCGGCTGCCACCTTCGGCAGGACGTAGCCCATGGCCTCGGAGTAGTCGATGTACATACTGCACAGTGTTCGGTCGGGCAGCAGCGGCGACTGATCGATGTCCTTGCCAATGAAGTACACGCCCTCGTGCTCTTCAATGGCCTCGACGATCCCGTACACACCCAAGTTGGTGGCGTGGGCGATCACGTCTGCTCCCTGCTCTATGTGACCGATGGTGGCTTCCTTCGCCTGGGCCGCGTCGTCGAAGTCCCCCGTCCATACCCTCAGGAGCTGCACCTGCGGGTTGACCCACTTGGCTCCCATCTCGAAGGAATTCAGCCCCTCCACGTAGGTTGTCAGCTCGATCCCACCTACGAAGCCGATTACATTGCTCTTCGTCGTCAGCCCGGCGATCACCCCCGTCAGGAAGAACATCTGCCGATGCGCCTCCAGGTTGAGCTGCTGCCACACATTTGGCGG
>Ga0209641_10000403_pt1 | contig 39493 bp, 51 predicted proteins | sample RifCSP16_1_FD_184022 | JGI IMG/M metagenome (GOLD analysis project Ga0209641, IMG submission 184022) | Soil microbial communities from Rifle, Colorado - Rifle CSP2_sed 16_1 (SPAdes) (version 2) | ecosystem: Environmental > Terrestrial > Deep subsurface > Rock core/Sediment | place: Rifle... | reverse complement strand
CAGTTAGCCGGCGAAGAAAAGCTAAAGTTTGAGATAACGCAACGAATAACGGATAATCTAAAGGATAGATTAGCCAGAGCCGGTTTGAATTTCAATCGAGAAACTAGGCAAGAACTAGAAAAGATACTAACCGACGCAACTCTAAATAACGCTACTCTAAGAGATACTACTAAAAAGATAGAAAGTTTTTATAGTAGTAGCGAAAAGTTTAGAGCCGAAAGAATAGCGCGAACCGAGACTTTAGACGCAAGTACCGAAGCTACTTTAGAAGCCTACCGGCAAACCGGCTTCGTAGTTAAAAAAGAGTGGTTTGCTAATCCAGGGGCTTGTCAATTCTGCCAAGCTATACACGGAACGGTCTTAGGTCTAGAGACTACATATTTAGAGCCAGGGCAGTCTATAAGCGGTACAGAAGGCGGGATTTATAATATAGATTACGATAGCGTGGAAGGCCCACCGTTACACCCTAATTGTACCTGTACGGTAATACCGGTGGTGGAGTAAATATGCCTATATCAATAAACTTAGTAATAATTAGAGGCGATACAACTAATATAACTTTAACTTTAACCGACCAAGACGGGATAGCTATAGATTTAACTGGCTCTACGGTATTCTTTACGGTTAAACCAGTTCCCGACGCCGACGCTACCGACGCCGACGCTTTAATAGCGGTAGAAGTTACTTCGCATACCGACCCGACCAATGGCGAAACGGTAATACCTCTAGACTCTAGCGATACCGATATAGCGGCGGGAATTTATTATTACGACGTTCAGGTTAAAGATACGGCTAATAATATATTTTCGCTTCCGGCGCGACAATTAAAAGTTATCGAAGATATTACTAGGAGAACTACTTAAAATTATATCTATTGACAAACGGAGGGTACTAACTTTATAGTATAACTAATATGGCCGCTACAGTTGAGATTGATGAAGCAAATGATGCTCAAAAGTCGACAGGTACAAACACTACCGTTACAGCCAATAAGCTGACGGATAGTGCCGCAAACTTTACTGCCGAGGGCGTTGACGTAGGGGACGAGGTTTGGAACTCTACCGATAACCTTTTCGCTTTTGTAACCGCCGTTGATAGCGCTACCGTCCTTTCCTTATCAGCAGATATATTTAACTCTACCGAGTCTTATATAATCCAGGGCGAATTTACTCATAACATTACCGATACCGATATGGGTTCGGTTGACGACCCTAACCTAGACCCTGTTGCGAACCCCGTTGTACCAGACGCAAATACTTTCGAAAAATACCAAAAGGTGCATATTACGGCGATGGGTGGTTCTTCTCTTATTGATAATCTTAAAGTTTGGAGAACGTCGGCTTTAGGTGGTGCGGCAGTCCACGTTACCAACGCTAGAGAAACTTCTTACGATAGAAAAGAATACGTCGCACCGACCGCTTCTGACTCTACCGTAGCAACTCAAACAATGCCTACTTCCGAGCCTTCTGGTGCCAACCTTGGTATAGATGGTTCTTTAGCAGGTTCTAGAAGCGCGGCCGGATACTCTGACTTCTTAGTACACCAAATACAAACTAACGTCGCTGATGTCGCTGGTTCTACTTCTACGATGAACTACCAGTACGACGAAACAGCTTAACTATGGCTACCTGCGGACAATGTTCTATAAAATTCGAAAGTGAAGAAATTTATTTAAGTCATATTTGTAAAACGACTGGTTTTACACCTACCGACCAAGACCACTTAGGCGAAAGATTTAAGAGAGTAAGCGAGAACGCCTTAAAACGAGGCGAAGCAAGAAAAGCAGAAAAGTAAACCTTTACAATTCAAACCGAGCAATACAATGCGAAAGGAGCAATACAATGCAAGAAATCTACACTTATCATCGACCCGAAACGGGCGAAGATGAAAAAGTACCTATAGAGAAATGGTGTTGGGAAGTCAATTATCTAGACGGTACAGTCCTCAAACAATTCGACGACGACGGTAATTTCCACCAACTTAGAGAAATAAATCAACCTCAGATGAGAGTGTTTCGTATGGTAAATCACGAAACCGGTAAGTTCTTCGATATAGACTGGCACCCCTCTAGGAAACTAATTCACAAATACAAAAGAACGAGGAACTTAAATACTAACGAGCTTCTTTATACGCTCTATACTTTCGGCTACGAAACCCACTTTCAAGGTGCTTCGCATAAAGTGATATTAGTAATAATGCCGAACGATAATGTTGTAGTGACGGAGGATACAAACAGAATTAAAATAGAAGGACAGTAATGTATCGTAATAATTGGAAGCTAATTTTAACATACCTCAAACTTATGCAATTTTAGTAGCAATCGACAACTCGGTCGGTTCTATTGACCTGTCTACTTTAATCAGCAAGTTTACCGACTTAAATAAACTGGCGGTTGAGAAAAACGAAGATACTTATATCCTCAAATCTACTTCCCCTACCGAACGCTATATTAGATTTTATATAGGTATAGGCGATAAGGTAGATAAATCCGTTAAGGACGAGCTTATTAAAGCCACTACCGGCCAACTATACCTTCCTAACGCTAGATTTATCTGGTTTAGCGGGCAAGACTACTCCAAAGAGCAAATTGTAATCTGGCTTACAAAACTAGCCAACCAAGATAATTGTGCAAAGATTTGGGTTGTTGATAGTAAAACCGATTTAACCGGAGCTTTATTATCTAAGTTTGGAGATATTTAGATGTCGGTAATTCATATAACAGGGTTTGAAAAACAAGATTTAACCGACACAGTTGAGTTACATTCTAAAGTCGGTGTACCTACAATCGACACTTCTATCAAACGAAGTGGTGCGGCTTCCCTAAAATTTGCTTCTACTGGCTCGGAAATATCGGTAAGGCTGGAGTCAAACGAAACCGCAGATGATTTTGTTAGACAGTACGCTATTTACGTTCCTACAGGGGGTTTACCTTCTGGGCTTACCAAAATAATCCAACTTTCTGACGGCGGCGGCGACCATACTTCGGTAAGGATAAATTCAAATGGTACTTTGGAGCTTTGGGACGATAGCGGGGCGGTACAACTAGGTTCAGATACACCTGCAATTACCCTAGATAGCTTTGAAAATGTCATTGAGCTTGACGTTGGTACCACCCACGGAGGTAACGACGCTAAATTGAAGCTCAACGGAGTTATGGTAGCCGAAGGAGCGACTATATCTGCCGGTGCAAATCACCGATACAGCGAAATTGGGATTATGGGAGCAGAGACAGCCACAATTTACTTTGACGATTGTGTAATTGTTACCCACGCAAACGGAGCAGATTTTGAAAGCTGGCCTAATAGAATAAAGCTAGTAATGTCCTTGCCTAACGCCGCAGGAGACAACGCCGCTACCGCCGGACTTTACACGAGTATAAATGACAACGATGATGCCGATTATATTGAGATAGATACTACTGAAACCCCCGAATACAATATGCAGAGTAGTGCTGATATTGGGCTACCTTCTGACGCTTTAATTGGATTTGTTGCGGTTGGTGCGAGGGTAAGAGGTGAAACTGCAACAGCCTGTTCTTGGCTACCTAGAATTAAATCTCAGGCAAGCGGTACTACAGTTACAGGAACTACTACCGCTATTGCTTCTGCCAGCTTTAATACCCACGACGATACTGCCGGTGCTACTAGAATATACAAATTAGTTTCCTACACCGACCCTCAAGGTGGTGGAAGCTGGACACCTCCAATGTGGGACGGAGCACAAATTGGTGCCTCGGCTCCTGATGCAACCCCTGACGTTTGGATTTCGCAGATGTGGGCTTACATTGGTTATTGGGAAAAGACCGCCAGTATGGTCTTTAGAGACCAGTTTGCAGTTTCCTCAAATACCGCACTTGAAAGCAAAACCCCAGATATAGGAACAAGCTGGACACGATTAGCCAGTTCTGCAGGTACAGGGGCTTCCGCTATGGCGGCTACAGATAGAGCCAGTCCCGCAGGAGATTTGAATGATGGGGTTATCTATACCGCAGACGCAACCTACCCCTCGGCTGATTACGCAGTTGAGTTTGAAATGTGCATTTTGGATGCTGGTACTTCTTCTCCTCAATACGCTTTGGTAAGGGTTCAGGACGCAGATAATATGTACGCAGTTCGCATAAACGACCAAGGCGGAACTAATACTTGCCAGCTTTATAAAAGAACTACGGCAGGTGGTTGGGCTACTTTAGGTTCTGCTTTTTCCCCACCTTATAACGGTGCGATTTGTAAATTAGAAATAATCGGCTCGGCTCTCAAATTCTATATAGATGGCGTAGAAGTAGCTTCTGCCACAGACACCGATATAACCGCCGCAGGCAAAGCAGGATTAGCTTGGGGTGGTGGTACGGTATTGGTAAATTCCGGCGATGATATGGATGCAGACAACGACACCGATAACTTCACAGTTTACAATTTAGGTTCGGCGGTTTCTACAGAAACAATCCAAAAATCACTAAAATATACCGTTCTAAAAGAAATTGCGGTTACCAAAAGCCTAAAATATACCGTCTTAACAGATACCGCAGTGCAGAAGTCCCTCACCTACAGAGTATTAAAAGAAAACGCCGTAACAAAGAGTCTTAAATATACAGTTACTACCGAAGTCGCTGCGATTACGAAATCTCTTAAATATACAATTATCACAACCCCTTCTGCGGTTACGAAATCTCTTACCTATCGGGTTCTAACCGATACAGCAGTTACAAAGAGCCTAACTTATATAGTTACCTCCGAGCAGTCTGTTACTAAGTCTTTGAAATATACGGTTCTAACGGATACGGCAGTTACTAAATCTCTTAAATACACAGTATTAACTTCCGACTCTGTAACTAAATCTCTAGAATATCGGGTTTTTATAGAACAGCCGATAACTAAATCTCTAAAGTATTGCGTACTAACCGATAGTTCTATTACCAAGTCTCTTACCTACGAGGTTGAGGCCGCCGCGCCGGTTCTAATACAGAAGTCCTTAAAATATACCGTCTTAACAGATAGTTCGATTACGAAGTCTCTTACTTATATAGTAACCAGCGAACAGGCGATTACAAAATCCCTAAAGTATACGGTTAAGCAAGCAGAAGCGCTTACTAAATCTCTTAAATATACAGTTATTACCGACTCGGCTATAACCAAAGCTCTTACCTACGAAATCCTAACGGATATAGTAATAACTAAATCTCTTAATTACGAGGTCTTAACTTCTACCTCGATTACTAAATCGTTGACTTATCGAGTCGTAACTGATACGGCAGTAACCAAAAGTCTTACCTATATAGTAGTTTCGGAACAGGCAGTAACTAAGAGCTTAAAATATACGGTCTTTACTACCCCGTCGGCAGTAACTAAGTCCCTAGAATATAGGGTCTTAACCACCGATAGTTTAACTAAATCTTTAACTTATCACGTTGTGGTAGAGACTGCGATAACTAAGAGCCTGACTTATCGGGTATTGAAAGAAGTAGCGGTTACTAAAAACCTAACTTACGAGGTTATAACCGATACCGCTATTACTAAGAGTTTAACTTACGCTATAGCTAGAACCTTTTATACAAGGGAAGCCAAAGCGAGCCTACCGGCCAACGAAACTCCTCTAGCAACGCAGTATTCTTCGCAAGACTATCTAGACGTTGCGACCGATGACGCGGTAAGAGTGGCTATAGAAGGTGAAGGGGTAGAATTTGCAATACACCATTATAGATATAGGCACGATAACGACACCGACGATATAAATATACATTGGAACGGGCAGACCGAACTTGCCCCTACTACTTCGACAGTTTACTTACAGATTTATAACTATACCTTAGCGAGTTGGGAAAACTTAGATAGCGATAATACTACCGGAGCAGATACCGACTTCGATTTAGACGGCTCTATAACCGTTGGCGTTGGAGATTACTACGATGCTAATAATCACGTTACGATTAGAGTTTATCAGGAGGGCGCATAATGGCTGATACAGGATTTAAGTCACCTACAGCGAATGCGGCGGCTCATTGGACACTTCCGGATAATGCCCACGCTACTGATGATGCTTATGCGGATACTATTAGTAACGGTGCTTTTGAAATTTACTCTACCTTTGATATTATCAGCGCTTTACCTGCAAATGCGATAATCGTAGGTATTGAAGCTACGGTTGAGGGACACGCCCAAAACGGGGCTGGCAATGATAGGAGATTAAGATTAGCTCTTTCTTGGGATGGTGGCTCTACATATTCTACCGCTAAAGACTCTACCGCTTTTAGCGCTACTCCGGATGATAATAAGACCTATGGTGGGAGTGCAGATACTTGGGGTAGAAGCTGGACAAGAGACGAGTTTAGCGATGCTAACTTTAGACTTAGAGGACTTCAGTTAGGTACAGGAGATACTAACCGCTTAAACATTGACCATATACAAGTTAAGGTTTATTACCTTTTAATTGTTCAGAAATCTCTTACCTATAAAGTAATTAAAGAAATATCGGTTACTAAATCCTTAAATTACGAGGTTCTAAAAGAAAACGCAATTACTAAGTCTTTAACCTACGCGGTCTTAGCCCCGTTCCAACTAAAGACCGACCAGATTAACTTCGGTTTCGAGCAGGTAACTACTACCGCGATTACAAAATCCCTAAAGTATACGGTTCTTACCGATACCTCTATAACTAAGAGTCTTACCTACGAAGTTATTACAGATAATGCCGTTACTAAAAGTTTAACTTATCGGGTAGTTACCGATACTGCAGTTACGAAATCGCTTACCTATATAGTTACTAGCGAGCAAGCAATAACCAAGAGCCTAAAATACACGGTTCTTACCGATACTACCCTTACTAAGTCGCTAACTTACAGAATTATTACCGATACGGCGATAACTAAATCCCTAGAATATATAGTAGTCGTTCCCACCTCTATAACGAAGTCTCTTAAATACGTAGTTCTATCTGAGCAGTCGGTTACTAAGAGTCTTAAATACACGATTATAACTACTCCGGCGGCAGTTACTAAGAGCCTAACCTACTATATATCTATAGAGACAGCTATTACCAAAACGCTAGTTTATAAAGTTCTAGCCGAAGTTACGATTACTAAAAACTTAACTTACGTTATTGAAGGCCAAGGTCTATCTGTAACTAAAGACCTTAAATATACAGTTATTACCGAAAACCCAATTACTAAATCCCTAACCTACCGGATATTTATAGAGGGTGTAGCGATAACCAAGAGTCTTACTTATAGCATCGCTTTAGAAAACGCTATAACCAAATCGCTTCGGTACGTTATCTTTAGAACGGTATCTATAACCAAAGGTCTTACTTACGAAGTCTTAACCGACCAAGCGATAACTAAATCGCTAACCTATTATATCTTCAAAGAAAACGCCATAACTAAGTCCCTTAAATACTCGATATTTAGGGAAGTTAAAATTACTAAGTCGTTAAGGTATTTCTTACTATCCGAGAAGATTAGGTATCCTAAGTTTGTCCTAGAAAAGAATTACAATTTGGCGATTAAGGCAAGCGGTATAGAGGCCGAAATTAAAGTAAGTTATATACAAGGTAAATTAGGTTCTGATAGAATAATAACTATCGAACCTTACTCTATAAGCGGAAAGGTACAATATGAGTAGAAATATCCCAGACGTTCGCTGTTTTAACTGCGCCGGTATGCTAGGATTATTCTCAACCGCAGTCGGTTCGATTAAGTGCCACCGTTGTAAGGCAGTCAATCGATTATATATAGTTAGCCAGCGCGACTCGTTCGCTATTGACAGTAAGCCTAGAAGTCAATATAATAAAATCGTACTGAAAACTAAATAAAGAGACCATAGTAGTCCGTAAATAAATGACCTTGAGTCAATACAAGCGTATATTTATTTGCGGATTTTTGTTAGGAGTAAGATGTTAAAAAAGCAATTATTAGTTAAACTTATTAAAGCCCAGAAACTTGCCGAAGGCGAAGTCGAGGGTATAGTCGCAACCGAGGATATAGATAGACAAGGCGAGAAGATAGATATAAAAGGTCTAAACGTTAAAAAGTTTATGGCCGCCGGAGGCCCAGTCCTATACGGCCACGATTATCAAAGCCTACCAATAGGTAGAACCCAATCTTTACGCAAATCTGCCGGACAGCTTATCGCCCGTTTTAAGCTCGCTACCGAAATCTCAATGCTTGCCAATCAGGTATATAACTTAATTCTCGGTGGTTATCTAACCGGTCTTTCGGTTGGTTTTATAGGTAAAGAGTTTGACGAAGAAAATAATACTTGGACGGCAAGCGAGATGCTAGAATTTAGCGTCGTTCCGGTGCCAGCTAATAGCGAAGCTATGGTAACCGCTAAAAGTAAAGGTCTAGAAACTAACGAGATTGAAGAATTTAGCGAAGTTACTGACAGCGAAGATAAGAGTATATCCGATAAGAGCGTTATCGGCTATAAGAAAACCCCACTCGCCGATAAAGATATGGCTTGGAATGGGCCAATGCAGATTAGAGAATGCGGCGACGATATGACGAAACTAAAGGCAATCTCTACTTGGTTCGATAGCGAAAATCCTGACGTTAAATCTAGTTATAAACTTCCCCACCACTTAGCGGCCGGTTCTCACTCCGTAGTTTGGAACGGAGTTAAAGCCGCTATGGGAGCTTTACTAGGAGCAAGAGGCGGAGTAGACGTACCTAGCGGAGACAGAAAAGGAATTTATAACCACCTAAAGAGTCATTACGGAGATTTTGATGAAGAAGCACCAGAATTTAAGTCTATAGAAGAAATCGACGAAGATAAAAGTATTGAAACCCTATCATCTCAAATTTCTGGGCTACAAACCCAGATGTCGGCTATGGCGGATACTATTAAAACCGCCTTTGTCACCGACAAGCGTGAGAATAAGGGTAAGCGTAAGTTGGTTTTAGTCACGACCAAGAAGCACGCGCAGATTATCGATAAGCAAGTCGAACTTATTATAGTCGGCGTGAACAAAATTCTATCTGGTACTGATAACTAGATGGAGGTAATAATGGAAAGACTAAAAGAGTTACAAGAAAAAAAGGCTAAAGGCGAAACTCTAACCGACGAGGAAGCAAAAGAACTCGAAACGTTAGAAGCCGAGGCCAAAGCCAAAGACGACCAAGATGGTGATACTGTCGACGAGGTAATTCTTTCCGAGGATGCCTTGGAAAAGATTACTAATTCAGTTGCCGGTGTTCTTACCAAAAAGGTCGACGAGGCCGTAACTAAAGCAGTTGAGAAGATAGAGCCAGTGGTTAGTAAAAACATTGGTGCTAACACTCCAACTGTAGAAGTTAAAACCGATATCGAACAGATGTCGAAAGAGGTGAGGTTCTTCAAAGGACTTCAGGCTCTTATGCGAGATGACCAACCGACTCTAAAGCGATTTAACGAGTACGCAATAGAGAAAGCTGGCTATCAGAACGAAACTACTAACGCCGATGGTGGTTTCCTAGTTGACCGAGACTTCGTCGCAGAAGTTGCACGTCTTGAAGATGTGTACGGAGTAGCCGCGCGGGACGCTAGAACGGTTACTATTAGTTCCAACTCGCTTGTTCTTAACAAGAAAGTTGGCGGAGTAACTATGTACGAAACCGGCGAACTCGTTGCCAAGACCGGAACTAAGATGACGTTCGGTCAAGACACCGTAAACTTGAGAAAGTTTGCAGGTATCGCAATCGTAACTGACGAGCTAAACGAAGATGCGGCAGTCAATATCTTTAGCGAATTGACCCAAGACTTCGCCCTCGAAAGCGCCCGATTGATTGATACTCTTGTCTTTACCGACGCAACTAGCGGTATTCTACGTACCGCCGGTACTGGCGCGGTCACTATAGGTGCGGCTCTTGCCGACCTTGACTTCGATGATATAAACAGAGCAATTTATACGGTTCACGGAGGAGCTTTAGTAGGTGCTAAATTCTACCTTCACCGAACCTTGCTTGGTTTAGTTCAAAGAATTAAAGACCAAAACGATAACTACATTTGGCAACCTGGGGTAAACGGTGGAGTCACCGGTACTATCTGGGGCTATCCTTATGAGTTAGTCGAAGTTCTACCCGATATCAATGTAGTGGGTGACGAAAACGAACCCTTCATTGTCTTTGGGAACTTGAAGTTTAGCACCCTTATTAGGAAAGCCGGACTTAACCTCACCACTCTTACCGAGGCGACAGTTCACGACTCTGGTGCTAATGCTGTCAACCTAGCCGAGCAGAACGCTAAAGCTCTTAGGGCGGAGTTCCGAGCTAACAACTTGGTTCAATTCCCAGAGGCTTTCGTGCTAATCGGAACAGGTACAGTATCCTAATTAGCTAAGGTTTATTACCTTATCCTGCCCTTGCTGTCCGAGGGCAGGGCTAAGGGGGTAAGCTATGATAAAAGACGCAAAGAACGAGGCTATATTAGAACCGAAAGAAACTAAAGAAGAACCGCAGGTAGAAAAATGCGGTTGTATCTGCCACCCTGGCTTCGAACAGCCCCCGTTCTACAGCAACTATTCGGAATTAAAATGTAAGCATTGTGAAGCTACCAATGTCTAGACTATGGCAGACTATACCGACCAAGCTAAAATCGAGGCTTATCTTAAGCGGCCTCTTTCAGATTACGAGGTAACTACTCTAGAAACCGCTATTAGCGCGGTGATGACTTTTATTGATACTTATACGGGCAGGACTTTTAACGCAGATACCGATGTTACTAGATACTACGACGGCACCGGTAAAAGAGAGTTATTTATAGAAGATTGGGCGACTATAGACTCTATTTCCTATGTAGACGACGACTTAGACGTAACTTTATTATTAGTTGAAGGCGAAGATTACGTTCTTTATCCCCTTAATACTGCTTATAAAAATAGCGTTTTACTTAGAGGTGGGCGATGGACTATTGGTAGTAAGAATATAAAAATAGTTGGCGATTTAGGACAGGCCGCTATACCAAATCCCATTTCTATAGTTGCTACCGTTCTAGTTTCGAGGATATTACAGAACCCCCAGAACTTTACTAAACGGTCTATCGAAGGCTACGCGGAAGAATACGGGAAGCTAATAGACGACGTAAATAAAGGTCTACTGGAAGGTTATCAAAAAGTCCTGCTATAATATAGTTTATGAAACCAGAAATGAACCAAAGCATCGTTAAAGTAGCGATGCGGGTAGACCGTTATGGTAAGTTAATAAACTACAACCCCAACCTAAACCAAACTCTAATAGGCAGATTTAGATATATTACTTCGACTCTTAGTGGTCGAGCCAATATGGAAGAAACCGGCTCGGATGCTATCGCTTGGTTTAACCCTGGCGAGGATATTTCTAGAGGAGACGTACTAAACGCCGACGACGAGACCTTTAGAGTCGAGAGGATAGTTAAGTCGCGGACTTTCGAAAATAACGTCGAGTTTCTAAAGTGTTATCTAAAGAGGTTTAATTTGATATCGTGATAAAAATAACCGATAAGTCAAGAGAATATAAGGCAAAAAGCGTTCTAGCGTTAGATAAGTCGATAGCGTTAATGATGCTAGATATAGAACGTCGCTCTAAGCAACAAGTACCGCACGATAAGGGTACTCTACAGAATACCGGTAGAGTTAAAAGGTTAGGACTAATGCGCCACGAGATTAGATTTGGAGAAGGCCCACCGGCGGACGCACTTTACGCTAGAAGGTGGGAGTTCGAAACCCCGCCGCACGGGTTTAAGAAGGGCAGGAAAAGCAGATATTTAAGAGACCCTGCCGAAGCGGTATTAAGAAATAAGGACGAGTATTTTAGAAGGGCTTTTGCTACTATAAGAATATGATAGCCTCTCAATTAGCGGATTGGTTAGAAGAAAATAATATAGGTGTAGTCGGAACTACTATCTTTATCGGCGAGTTGCCAGAAGATATAGAAGATGCTATTATGTTGGTATCAGTACCAAGTAACCAGCCTGATAAGTATACTGGGGTCGAGTACCAGACCATCGACGTCTGGGCGCGGTATAAAGACCACGGTGCGGCCGACGCTAAAATACACCAAGTATTCGAGCTTCTACACCGTAACGCCGTTCTCTTTCTACCAGATTACCAGATATATAATATCAAGGCATTAGGTCGGATAGATGACTTGGACAGTGACGTGAACGACCGCAAACTATTAAAAGCGTCGTTCGAACTGACTTACCGAAACCTTGACCTAATATCTTAGTGAGGAGGTAAGTTATGGCAGACTTTTATACGTCGCCAGATATTCGTAACCTGCGTATAGGGGTTTCGAACATAGTGTTTAACTCCGTGAACTTGGGTAATACCAAGGAAGGGGTAAACTTTGTTTACGAGCCTGACTTCGCAGACGTTACGGCCGATAAGTACGGCTCATCTCCGATAGATATGGTACTTACAGGCGAGAGCCTAGAGATTGAAGTTTCGTTAGCCGAGCCTAGTGTAAGAAACCTCAATCGGGCTATCGGTGCTTCCGATTTAAGCACTGGTTCGCAAGGCGATAGAGTGAACTTAGGTCGCTCTGCCGGTTATAGTCTTAGGACTAATAAGGCGGCGATTTTGGTTCTTCACCCAGTAGCCGACGCGGCCGCTGTAACTAACGAAGATGTCGTTATTTACAAAGCTGTTCCTATATCTAGCGTAGAGATGAACTACGAGGTTGACAATCAGAGAATTTTTAAGGTAACGTTCAAAGCGCTGATAGACGAAACTTACGGAGATGGCCGCAGATTTGGCCACATTGGTATAACCAACGTAAGCTAGTAACTTAGCGAGCTATTGTTGAAAGAAGCTGTTCTATGGCAGTTGATACTAAGAAACTTGACCTTGATACAATAATGCCGGACAAAGGCGAAGTTAAGTTAGGCGGTAAGACTTATATAGTCGAGCCTCCGAAGCTAAAGTCTCTTATAGAATTGACTAAACTAGCCCAAGTCTTTAAGCAAGAGCGAGTCGACGAGCCAACTGCCATAGCAGCTTTAGAGCGGTTTGTTAAACTTCTTTACCCAATAATCCCCGATTTAGAGAAAGATAATATAGATATTTCTATAGACCAAGCCGGCCGATTACTAGAATTTCTAGATAGTCTTTCTACACCCGAAGATAAAAAGGCTCTTGAGGCCGCTGGTATTACTCCGGCAAATCAGGAGTCAAAAAAAAAGTCCGATTTCTCCGAGTCCTCGCCTACTTCCTTAGAAGATACCCAGGCTACACCGTAGAAACTATACTCGACGAATATGCGATTAGGTTCTATGCTTTGTTAGAGCAGTCTTTAAGATTAGACGCGATAGAACAGATAGATAAGGTTATCGCTTCGGCCGCGCCGTTTACCAAAGACGGCGGTAAGAATTATCTATCTTCACTAGAAAGAGAAAGCCGTGATATAATAGACGAAATTGAAGAAGGTCAGGATTACACCGCAGAAGGTTTGACCGAGTTAAAGCAATTCTTTAGCTCTTAGAACTAATTGCGGTTTTTATTATGGCTACAGAAGTATTTGCGATAAAAGGAACTCTAGATTTAGACTCTAAACCTTACGAGCAGGGTCTAAATAAAGCCAGCCAAAAGACTGGGGCTTTCTCTAAGTTGATGAAGTCTGCCCAAACTGGCTCGTTTGCTCTTTTGGGAGGTTTAACTGCGGCCGCAGGAGGGGCAGCGCTATTCGGCGTTAAGTCGGTACAAGCCTTTCAAGAAAGCCAAAATGTATTAACGCAAACTAAGGCAGTATTAAAATCTACCGGCGGCGTTGCCGGAGTTACCGCTAACCAAGTTAGTAAGCTGGCTAAGGCTTTCCAGAGTACGACCGTATTTTCCGACGAGCAAGTCCAATCCGGCGAGAACCTACTTTTAACCTTTACCAAAATAAGTAAGGATATTTTCCCAGAGGCTACCGAAACAATGCTTAATATGTCTCAAGCGTTAGGTCAGGATACTAAATCCTCTGCAATTCAATTAGGTAAGGCTTTACAAGACCCGATACTAGGAGTAACCGCTTTACGTAGAGTCGGAGTTAATTTTAATAAGACCGACCAAGAGACTATTAAAAGATTAGTAGAAACTGGTCAAGCTGCTAAGGCTCAAGCGATGATATTAAAAGAGCTAAAAACAGAATTTGGCGGTTCAGCTAAGGCAGCCGGTACTACATTTGCCGGTTCTATGACTAGATTAAGAAATACTTTTAACGACTTCCAAGAATTAGTCGGACAGGCTATTGTCGAACGATTAGCCCCATTGGTTGATAAGTTTAACGAGTGGCTCGCCTCTATGGGAGGCCCAGAGGGTCTTTTGAAAAGAATTACCGCATTATTAGGCCAGCTTGCACCTCACTTACCTATTATCGCCGGAGCGATAGCCGGTGGCTTAGTTCCCGCTTTAGCGGCTCTAGCCGCCGGTATTATCGCTACGATGGCGCCGCTTATACCTTTTATAGCGGCCGGTGCTTTATTAGGACTAGGTTTACAGAAGTTAATCCAACACTTCGGCGGCCTACAGAATACAATAAACGCCTTTATGCCTTTTATAAATACGGTTAAAACCGGCTTTTTACTTTTCGCTTCTGCCTTTAGGACTTACGTCTTACCGGCGGTTAAAGATTTATGGAAAACTATTAAAACCCAACTTTGGCCGGCTCTAAGAGATTTATGGGTCTTAATAAAGCCAATACTTATCCCCGTTCTAAAAGTTCTAGCAGTAGTCGCCGGAGCTTTAGTTATCGGGGCTTTAGTTGTCTTTGTGAGACACCTAAAATTTGTAGCTCAATTCTTGACCTTAGTTATTAAATATATAAAATTTACTATTAACTGGTATAAGTCGCTCTATACTAATATCAAGAATTTAGCTGGTTCTATATATAACGCTATAGTTGGGCCGTTTAGAGATGCCTTTAATTGGATTAAGAGCCAGATGAGTAGCGTTAGTAATAGTCTAAGTAAGTTAAATCCTTTTAGTAAGCACTCTCCTAGTCTAGTTCAAATGGTAGAAAAAGGTACTCTTAGGATATCAGACCTCTACGGAACTATGTTCAAGGATATAGGAGACCTAACTAAAGGGTTCGAGGGTAGATTATCTCCGGCGGCTATTTCTAACGTCGGCGATACAGTAAATAACCGCTCGGTAACGACTAATATATCTGGGCCAATAAATATCGGTTCGGAAGTCCAAGCAGATAACTTTTTACAAAGATTAAGTAGAAATACGGAGCTTGCCCAAATGGGTTTGACTATAAACAATGGCAAATAATAATTTGTTTCCAGTCTATTTTAATTATGTTCGCCTCGACAACGTCGAGTACGTTCAGTTCACTAAAAGATTATCCCACTCTATCCCAACTAGAGCGGTCAATTCTAAGAGCTTGGCTAACGACGACGGCGGTAAAATGGTCTCGGCGGACTTTAATCAGCGTGAAATTATCATCGATGGAACCATAATCGCTCCTAATCGCCCCGCAGCCGAGTTAGCAAGAGACAATCTAATGCAATACCTTACTCCTAAAGAAAAGCCTCTGAAAATAGACCAAGGGGGCTTTGAGAGGGTCTATACCGCTACAATGCAAAATATCACCTTTAGTGAGGCTCAAGGTGGCTTTATACCATTTTCTATCAATTTTATCTGTTCCGACCCGTTCGGTTATAGAGAGCAATCGACCGCTATAGCGATGGGTGCGGCTATAACTGCCTTCTACGGCGAAAAGACCTTTAACATTTTAGGTAACTATAAAGCCTTGCCTACTATCACTCTCACCTTTGCTTCGCTAAGTGGGGCGACTGGTAAGATAGTTACTTTGACTAATCCCGATACCGGCGAAGAAATAAGTATCACTAGAGATTGGGTTAATACCGACGTTCTAGTAGTTAATTGCTTTACTAAGACCTTAACAGTAAACGGAACTGAAGTAGATTATACCGGCAAGTTTTTAAGTTTCGAGCCAGGGACTTCCAGAAAGCTAGTCTATGAAGATAATTTTACTGGCCGTAGCGTTACTTTCGGCTTTTCTTATACTAAGAGGTATATCTAATATGGCTTACAGAAAAAGCGTAACAATAGCGGTTGACCAGTCTAACTCTGGTTACGTTCGTTCTTCGGTTATCGGAGTACCTAATGGGTTAGACGAAGCTAGAAAAGGGACAGCTATAGCAACTATAGAACTTGACCCTTACGCAAACGGTCTTTATAACGTAGGTCACCAAATTGTCGCAGACCCTAGTTTTGATTACTACGTAGACGTTACCGGACTTTCCTTTAGCCTAGCTTCTATACCTGCTGGAGCAGTTATAAAAGACGTTAAGTTAAGTATAAATACTGCCTTTAATTCCGGAACTACTAGCTATACCGATATACTACTCGTCCAGTACGATTGGGGTTCTGGTACATTGGCTGTTGGCGATTTTATAGACCTAGATACTCTAAACGACCCTGTAACTTACCCGATACTAGGGTCTAGAAACTCGCAGTTTATATTCTTTCCGCCGGCTAGAGATCAGAGTTTCTTAGCTAATAAAGCGATGATTGAGTATATACAAACGCAATTTGATAATGGAAATCCCGCAAGATTTTGGTTAGTCTCAGCTGATACTCTTTATAATAACCAGCCTGATTTTTATATTAGAGAAAGAAAAGGTTTATCGGTTATTACTCCGGCACAAGAGGAGTCGAAAAGTTACCAGTTTGACCCAGCAGATATAACCTTGGAGATTATCTATGAGTAGCCCAGACCAAAAAACTTACAGTTATAAAGTTTACGATAACGCTGATAATTTCCTAACTACTTGGGACGACGTTGCTAGCGAACCTTCCTTTACACAAGAGTTAAATTCGGCTGGTAGTGAAATTAAGTTATTGCTAGCTAGAGACCCCGATACTTTAGGAACCGATATAGAATTTAATAATAAAGTAATAATTACAGTTCAGGATAAAGAAACTCCGGAAGGGCAAAACTTATTTCAGGGTTTTATTAGCGAGTATCATCCTTACTTTTCAGAAAAGGAAAAATATACAGAAGTTACTTTATTAGGTTTCGGGGCAGACTTAAACGATTATCTGGCAGAGGTCTACGAAACTGCTACTGCCGATATAATAGACGAGTCTTCTGGTGGGTCGCCCGACTCTTTCGCTATAAACGCAGGACAAGATTACATTTCTTTTAGGTTTCGGGCTAACTTTGACTCTATTAAAAAATTCCATCTTTATTTAGACGCTTATCAGGCAATGGAAAATTTTGACTTAGTTGAGGACGACGGCGGGCTACCTTCTTCGAATAGTGTAATACCTACCGGCGGAGTTATTACTTTCGGGTCGGACTTAATTGATATCGCTCCTGATACTTGGGAGGCAACTTTTCAATTTCCGTTCGGGGTAAAACTAATACAAGGTAACTATTACCATTTTGTTATATCCCCTGGTAGCGCCGGTACTCCTAATCTTTACTACGATTTAGCAGGGATTAGCGACGAGGTCTCTTGGCTTTGGAATGATAACGGTATAGGATACTACCCCCAAGCTGGTGATTTACATTACAAAATAGAACCTGCCAACCTTACTACCACTATAAGTTATAGTGATATTGACCCTTCGGAGATGCTACGGGATATACTAGATTTATATATAGAAAGAGGCGGGAAAATATCTTACGGCGGAGCTTCCTTAGAACCAACTCTAACTTCTGCTAGTTACACTTTCAAAGTAATGACTATTCTAGAGTGTATAAATAAGATAGTTGAGCTTTGCCCGCCTAACTTTTACTTTTATATAGACCAAGCTAATAACATTATTTATTTAAGGGAGGTTAGCGAAGATTACGAGCATCGCTTAGTTTACGGAAAAAACGTCGCAATAAATAACCTTACCGCTATTAGCCAAAATATAGTTAATACCGTTTACTTTACCGGCGGCGAAATAGCGGCCGGAGTCAACTTTTATAAGAAATATGAGGACGAGGATTTAATAGATAGGTTCGGGGTTAAGTCGGTAGCTATAACTGATAACCGCGTAACTATCGAAGATACCGCCGATAAAATAGTTTCTAAAGTCTTAACTGAAAACAACTCTCCGAGAATGCGGTCTAACATAGAGTTAATCGATAGCAATATAAGCGATAATCCGGCCGGTATCGATATAGAAAACTTACACGTCGGCGAGGTTATATCTTTAGCCAATATCGGGCAGAACGGCTCTAGCCGTTGGGGTAAAGCTCGTTGGGATGTAGATAGATGGGGTATGTCTTTTAGGGATTTCGGAACGATAATCTTACAGATTGGACGAATAAATTACGAACCTGCTAAACTGGTAATAGAGGCGAAAGAACTACCGGTCAATTTTTATAAGCAGTTAGCAAGCCAAGATGAGTCTGTAGGCAAGCTGGAAACTATTAACAATCCAGACTCGCCTAGTTAGGAGTTATTATGAGTGGAGGCCCAACTTACTCGATAGACCAAATAATAGACCCGACCGAACACAAGGCGACTCACGACGGCTTGTCCGACGGTTCGGAGGATGTAAATAATAATAAACTAGAGCTTTTTAGAAGCGAGACGCTTAACGATTTTGTAGCTTCCGGTGGCGTCTGGTCTGCCGATAGTTTAGGAGCCAGTCTAAACGGCTCTATGACGAGTATCGTTGCTTATATAAGCGGTAAGAGGATAACTGCTTCCGCCGTTTCAGCCCACGCCTTTACCGCTTCTAAATTTACGGCTGTCGATTTAGGGACTGACGGAACCATAGATTATAACGAGGGTACTGCTTTTTCTAACGTACCGGCTTTAGCAACTAACCATATTAGAATTGCCTATATAACAACCGATGGTACTGGAATTACAGTTGTCTATGATAGAAGAAATCTAAGCCCCTGGACTTTAGCTATGTGTGAATTAAAAGAAGGTACACCGTCTAATATCTCGATTGAAAGTTACCCAAGTAGAAAAGTTTTACAAGTTATATTCTTAGATAACGAGTCGGCTACCAAGATACTAACTCTAAGATTTAACAACGATAGTGGAGCTAATTACTCTTGGAGAAAGTCGGTTAACGGAGCGGCCGATACTACACTTGGTAGCACTACCGGTATACCGGCGGAGTCTACGAGCGGAACTAGAGAAATACTAAACTACTTAGTTCAGAATTTAATTGATAGTGACGAAAAAGTAGTTACTGGAACGGTCGTACACTCAGGTTCTGGCGGTGCTGCCAACGCTCCTGGTAAAGACGACGTAGCCGGTAAGTGGGTTTCGGGAGCCAGTACGCTTATTACCGCAGTTCATATTGTAAATACAGGAGGCGGAGCAACTCTAACGGCTGGTTCTAAGATGATAATAATAGGACACAACTAAAATGCCTCAAACACCTACCTATCCTACAGGCGAAACAATAGACCCCACCGAACACCACGACACCCACGAGGGTTTGGCGGACGGTTCTTTAGCTACTGCCAATAATAAATTAGAAACCTTTAGGAGCGAGTCTTTTTATAATTTCGTAGCGAGCGGCGGAGTTTGGACGGCCGATAATCCGGCAGTTGACCGCACCGCCTCGATGACTAGCGTAGTTACCTATATTGGCGGAAAACGAATAACCGCAAGCGCAGTAGCCGCAAGAGATTTTACCGCTAGTAAGGATACTTACGTTGACTTAGGAGACGACGGAGTAATTGATTATAACGAAGTAGCTAATAACGCGGCCTCGCCTTCCCTAGCTACTAACCATATAAGATTAGCGATTGTTACTACCGGTGCAACTACTATAGCCGCCCAGAATAATATCAATCAAGGACAAGTTGACCCCGCCGGCCCAACGGTATCTAGCACGATTTTATCAGTAGTAGATACAATCGGTAACTTAATTTATAACCGCACCCCGACCCCTGGAGTTATTGGCTATAGACAACAACTAAACGACCAAGGTTCTATTACCAGCGAGGTTGATTTAACCGGATTATCGGTTACGGTTCTTATACCGGCAGGTAGAAAAATAAAAATAAGCGGGATTTGTTTAATACAATCTAGCGTTGCCGCAGATAGAGCCGGATTAAATATAGAGGAAGGTGGGGTTACTTTACAAGCAATAAGAACACCATTACCTAATGCAAATACAAACTTTGAAATGGACGGTTTTACAGTAGAAAGCCCGTCTAGCGGTTCACATACTTATAACCTAACCGCTTTAAGGGCAACTGGAACTGGTACTTTATCGATGGAAGCCGATACTACTTTTCCGGCAATTATAATAGTGGAGCTTATCTGATATAGTCTTAATAATGGGTATCTTTGAAATTATCTTTCATCCGAATACACTTCTAGGGATAGGAGCGGTAATTTTCTCTATCGCTTACGGTTATAGGAATTTCTTTGCCGGTATCGATAAGGCCGAAGAAAAACTGCATAACGCCAATCGGGAGTTAATCGCCACCCTAACAGGACAATTAAACGCAGAGAGGTCGTCACGCGAAACCCTACAAGTTCAAGTAAACGATTTACAGCAAAAAATAGGTAAGCTAGAAGGTGTAAACCAAGAGCTTTTTAAGAAGGTCGAAGAATATACTAAACTATTTGGCCCCGCCGGAGAATTAAAAAACACCCTAGAACTTTTAGTTAAAAATACCGAGAACGGTAAGTTAGTACAGAACGAGGCGATAAAGTTTATAAAGGATATGCGAGAAGGCAAATTAAAATTACCGTAGGGGTGATATAATAAAATAAATGGTTAGCCTATCTAAGTTTATCTCTAGGTGGAACGGAAAATATGCAGATTTTGATAAATGGTATGGCGCCCAGTGTGTAGATATAGTCCAATACTGGATTAAAAATCTAGGTTATCCGCCAATCTGGGGTAACGCTGTTAATCTTTTCGCTAACGCCCCTTCTAAATACTTCCTAAAATATAAAAAGACTTTAACTAACGTCCCTAAAGCCGGCGATATAATTATCTGGGGCGGTTCTCCTGCCGACCCGCGTTGGGGTCATACAGATATCTTCGTTAAAGGAAATCTATTTAGTTTTACCGGCTTCGACCAGAACTGGCCGCCTAACTCCCCTTCTCACTTACAAGGACACTCTTATAGAGGTATTTTAGGTATACTAAGACCGAGGGTTCTAATACCTAAACCTGCCCCTAAACCAGTACCTAAGCCAAAACCTAAACCGCCGACTATCGTTTACTATACGATTAAGTCCGGCGATACTCTATCTTTAATTGCCTCACGCTATAAAACTACTTGGCAAAGATTAGTAGTTTTGAATAAATCTAGATACCCCTCCTTAGCGACTAACCCAAACTTAATTAGAATAGGTTGGAAGTTAAGAGTCAAGTAAGGTGGTGATAAAAGATGGTAGATTTAATCGAACTTGCGCCGGTTCTAGTAGCTGTCGTTAAAGGTGCGCAGCTAATCTTCCCTAAGAAGATTACTGGTGTCGCTACAATCGTCGTAGCGGCCGTAGCCGGAGCGCTTATATATAACCTACCTGCCGATAATAGCATCGTTGCAGGGTCTTTATGGGGACTTAGAACCGCAGGTATTATTACCGTGATTAGGGAGTTCGCAAGTAATATAAAAAAGTAGTAGTATTAGTAAGTGGTAAAAAAGGGTATATAAATACCCGAAGCCTGTCAGATATAGCAAATAGCCTGAACTTCGTCACCTCCTTCCCTGTCTAGTTCGGGCTTTTGCTTTTCTTGATATAGTTTTATATACTTTTACCGCTACCGGTAAAACAATAACAAAGTATATCAAATACAAAGTCGCCCCTCCAACGATGCAAAAAGGGGCGACTAAGTAAAAGAGAAAAGGATTAAAACTATTATAGCACTATTCGTCCTTTTCTTCACCTTCTCCGGTTTCTGCTTCGGCCTCACCTTCGGGTTTATCTCCGGTTTCGTCTGCTACAGGAGTTTCTTCGCCGTTAGTTTCGCCGTTAATCTTTGGGTCGTCGTCAAACATAATATCACCTCCTTTTAAGTTCAAAATAAAAGTACGCTAGTATCGTATATTTTTGGTGAAAGGCGTACTTTTTTGCTCTTTATAGTATAATATAGACTAACAGTAAAAGCATCTTTCTAGATGTCTAAGGTATATCAGTTCGGCTCGAACTGTAAAACGAGCCAATATGATAAAACTTAAACCTGTTTTAGCGAACCAGCTTCGGTTCGTGATAATTTTCCTTCTACTTATTACCCTAGCCTTAATTATCGAGGGTAGAAATTCGGCTTCTATAAGAGCCGAGAGTAGAGAAGTGGAGAAGCAGAACCAAGAGTTAAGAGAAACAAATAAAAAACTTCAAGACCAAGATAAACTTCTAGAGCAAAAATTAAAGAAATTAGAGAAACAGGTTAAAGAAATTAAAATAGTTAAAGCAAGACGCGCCGAAGAAATTAGACTAGCCGTAGCCTACCAGAAGCCCCAAGTAAGGTTTTTATCTACAAATAATACCCAGGTACTAAAACTTATTTATAGCGTTTGGTGGGAAGATGCACGCTTCCACGACCTTATTATGTGCGAGAGCGGATATAATAATTGGGCAGACGGTTACGATGCCGCCTATAATCAACACAATTACGGACTCTTTCAAGTAGCCGATAATCACGGATATAGTCGAGAACAATTAGCCGACCCCGTTTTTAACATTAAAGTTGCTAAGCAGATTTGGGACGCTAGAAAAGCCCAACGCGGTGTTGCTTGGGCTTGGTACGCTTGGCCTACTTGTTCTAAACAAGCCGGCTTTATTTAACCCCCACCTATTGCGCAAACTTCCCGATTAGTAGTAAATTTAATTGTGTGGGACAACGGCTTAAAGTGGATTGGAAAAATAGTTTTTATAACGGCAGTTTTAGGTTTGGTAAGTCTGCTAGCTTTCCTAATACTTATTTCTGCAATCTTAATCCGCGTAGTAACGTTGATTTGGTAACTTTGCTTTTCAACGTCAAAAAAATCCTCAATGAAAACCCCGCTAAAAAAAGCTGACGAACTATTTTCTCTAAAGATAAGAAGCGCCGGAGTTTGTCATAGGTGCAGAAGTAAAAACAATCTCCAATGTGCCCATATTATTAGCCGGAGTTATAAGCAAATCCGGCACAACCTAAAAAACGCTCTATGTCTTTGCCAGTCCTGCCATATCTATTTTACTAACCGGCCTATCGAGTGGGAAAACTACGTTATTAACACAATCGGGAAAAAAGCATATACTCTACTTAAAAAGCGGGCGGTCGATTACCATAAAAAAATAGATTATAAGAATATAATAAAAGGGCTAGGCGATGGAGGATGACGATTTTACTGTATTTTTAGATAAGTATATCGAAAATCTAAGGTTCTTCTGGAACGACGAGAAGCGCCGAATAGATACCTTAATTTTAATAAGAGACCTAATAAATAGTTACTTAAAAAATAGAAGGGAGTGAGCAGTCATTGACTACCAAGAGTTGCTGCGACGAGTATGCTGCGTGGCTGTCCACTACCTACTCGTACTTGACACACCTTTGGTGGACAAATCTCTGGTCGGCGAGCGTGTTCTGGCTAACGGCCTCTACGCTTGCTATCGGGATTTGGTCGAGTCCTATCCGGAGGCGCGAGCTTACGCAGATTTTGTTATCGCTACCGTCTCCGAATATAGAGGAGGAGAAATTGGCTTGGAAACTGCTATCGCCCGAATAGAGTCGGTGGGGTAGCTTTCTTATGGGTGAGAGTCGGCAGGTTATAAGACCGCACCCCCGCCGTCTTAGCCGGCTTCTCACCCGCCAGACAACTACTGGGTGAAGGTAACAACGAAACTTCGGGGCGGGTTTCGTCTAGCTTAATGCTAGCCTTCACCCCTTCTTTTAATACTATATATAGTATATTTTTCGTTATTGAGATACTAAATAATCTGACTAGACAAAAAGGAAACCACCCGTTAAGATGGTTTCAAGCGGTAGGAAAAAATTGTTGCAACAAAAATAAACTTTCTAATCCCTTTTTAGCTCATTAAAAAAGGTAGATATACTATTAGTATAATTGAAAAAACCGGCGTTTGTCAAGTTTTCCCCTTCTCTAACACTCAACCCCTTTCAAGACCTTCTAAGCGGTAGGAAATAAAGAAAACCTGTAAGAACAGTATTAACCTTTTTTTATTCTTAAAAAGAAAACAAAAACGAAAAAATTTCGAAAAACTCGCTTAGGGTAGACAAGGGGTATATAATACAGTTGATGATAGAAGCAAAGAGTAGAAGGTACGAAAGGCAACGAAATCTTATTGTAATTTTACACGACGCCGAGGGTTATAGTTTTAGGGAGATTTCAAAAATGCCCCAATTTAGAGTTAGCGCGTACGCTATTTATAAGCGTTACCGGAAGCAAAAGAACAGGATTGAACCTAAATTGGGGGGTTTACAAAGGGTTTAGGACTTGGTACAATTCTTGGTAGAAAGTGAGGTGAAAGGAAAAATGAGAAAGGGGTCAATGTTAGAAGGCTTATTTCTAGACGTTGCGTCTCCGGAGGATAGAGAGGTCATTAACAGACTTTACGAGAAACGCAACTACGGAGCGGCCGAGCAAGTAGCGGTTAGAAAGATTAGAGATATTTGGCCGGAGTTGATTAGCAATAGTCGCTTCGCCTACCACTAGGGAGTTAGGAGAGAGATAACCACCTTAACAATATATTTCCGAAACTGCGTCCGGTTTAAGCTAACCGCTTTTACGGGGGGCTGTTTCGGAGTCTCGAACCAGAGGAGTCCGTGGCGGTTTGAAAGCTGGCAAGTAACTGGACAGCAAGAGGTGTAAACCGAAGGTCGGAAGGCGAAACCCCAGACCTAGAAATCCCGCCCGTCGTCTACCGTAAAGCCGGTGTACCAGTTCGAGACTACCGATATTAGAAGCGATGCAAAAGAGAAAGGATTTTATGTTAACTAAACGGCAAAAAGCTAGAAATAAGGAAATTCTAGCGAACCAACCTCGAACCGTTCCTTATAAGTATTGGTCTAACTTGAAACCGGAGGCTTTATGGAAAAAGAAAAGCTAGATTTCATCAAAGCTAACGGTAAAGTCTTTCAACTAAAAGTCGGTGAGCTAGTTAGACTAGAAACCGACACCGACCACTTCTACTGGTTAGACGGCGAATATGTACCGGCGACCACCTCAATCTTAGCCGAAGCCGCGCCTACTCCCTACGGACTAAAGAAGTTCTGGCAAACTAATACCGAAGAAGAAGCTAATCGGATATTCGAAACCGCCGGAGACTTCGGTTCTAAAATCCACGACGCTTTAGAAAAGCTATTAAACGGGCTAGAGTTAAATCTTCTTACAGACTACCCTACTATTAAAGAAAAGGTAGCTTTACTAGCTTTTATAGACTGGTTCGGTAAGTGGAAGCCTAAAGACTATCAATCAGAGCAAATCGTAGCCTCCAAGAAGTATAAATACGCGGGTACTCTAGATTTCGTAGGAAAAATAGGTAAGGAGACTTGGTTAATAGACTGGAAAACCAGTAACGCAATTCACTTCTCACACCAGCTACAAGTTCTGGCCTACAAACAAGCCTACGAGGAAAGCATCGGGACTAAGATAGATAAGGTAGGGGTTCTTAGAGTAGGTAGCCTACATAAAGGGAACGGAAAAGAAACTAAAGAGTTACCTTTTACCGGCAAGAATTGGGAGCTTAAAGAAGTAACCGATTACTCTATAGAGGACTTTACTAATATCTATAAAACTTATCTTACTCTACACGGAGGCAAGATAGACGAGCCGAAAGAGATAGCGGTATTTCCGGAGACTCTAAAGCTACTAGAGGAGGTCGAAAATGAAAAAAGTTAATCCTAGCGAGTATATTAAGCCTAGCCTATTTATGAGTTGGGACGAGGGCGAGAATAGAATTAGAGTATTAGACGGTATCTACGAGTATAAGAAGTGGGGGACTAAGGCCGCCGGAAGGTATATATCGCAAATAATCTTTAACCCAGACGCACCGGTCGAGCCAATGTTTACCAGACCGGATAAAAACGGTAATATCCCGACACCCAAGCGCTGTTGGGGGTTTGTTATCTATAGCCATAAGGCTAAGGAGTTTAGAGTGCTAGAGTCTGGGCCGAGACTAGGACACCCGCTCTCGGAGCTTATTAAAAGCGAAGCGGAGTTTAAGGAAAAGGATATTATCGTTACTAAGAAATCCGGTAAGTATACTAAGGATAACGAGTATTCGGTTAGGTGGGCGGGTGATAACGAGGCGATGGCCGAAAGAACTCCGGCCGCTATAGCCGAATATAAATACTGCCAAAAATACTTTGAGCCAAAATGAAAAGATTTATTATATTTCTTTATGACGAGTGGGAAGGCAGAGACGAAGTTACCAGTAAAGACTTGATAAATGTCAGAGATTTTAGGGGTCATCTTATTGACACAGCAGAAGGAAAATACTTCGACCCTGATAGCAATACTTGGAAGGAGATAAAGTGAACAAGGAAAAGACTCCTAGCCAAACCTTAAGAGCCGTTATTTACAGGATTTGGGAACGCAAGGCTTATCAGATAATAGACTTCGAGAACTATTATAAAAAGCGGATGCACGAAATAATAGAAAAGACGAAGTTGGAGTTAGACTAATGAGTGATTTAACTGTCCAACAAGCGCATAAGAACTTTGAAAAAATAATAATCCTAGTTAAAGATATATCGCAGAGGTGGTTATTTTTAGGGCAGTTACTTTGGGAGAATAGAGAAAAGGGATATTGGGAGAAGCTAGGACACGAGAGTTTTAATAGCTTTCTAGCCGCGCCGGAGTTAGGACTAAGTCCGACCACTCACTATAAATTTATACACTTATACGAGCTTTACTGTCTTAAACTAGGCTTCGACCCTAAAGACCTAGTCGATATATCCTACGAGCGTCTAATGATAATAAAGGATAAGATTAGCCCGACTAATAAGGAAAATTGGATTTCTAAAGCTAAAAGTTTAAGCCAGAGCGACCTTATGATAGAAGTAAAAGAACACGAGCAGAACGTCGGGTTTAAGGTTAAAAAGGATTATCCGCAGTTCTACCGGCACGCAGAATGCGGTAAGTGGAAAATAGAAGTCGACCCTCTAGAAACCTGTATGTGCTACTTAAAGGAGGTGGGATTATGAACGAAACCGAAACAAAAGAATATCTAGATAAGTTCTCAGACAAAAGCGCACTAATAGTATCAGAAGTTTTAATTAAGCACGGTATTAACTTATCGAGTCTACCTGATAACTTTAAGCAGGCGATAATCGAAATATATAGAGAGTCGGCGATTTTAGTCTTAAAAGAGGTTTTAGGAAAAAATGAAAACTAAAAGATTTATAGCTCGTATATTCTGGACGATAGTTTATAAGACCAAGAGATTACTAAAATGAAAATCCTCGAAGGTAGAAAGTCGGATTTCCAAACCGATTATAACCAAGTAGGATTACCGACAGAAGTTGCAGTCCTAGACAGGATAAAAAAATACCTCGACCCGACAGCGTATAGACTAGAGGGGTATAAGGGTAAGGATATAACTGCGCCGAAAGTAGGACTCTCGTTTGAAGTAAAATACGGTAATTTCGGCAGGACGCATTTTGCATTGGAAGTATCAGATAATAATAAGGAAAGCGGAATTACCACTACGACTGCGGATTATTGGGTAATTAACGCCTGGGATAAGTTTTTTGTTATCGAGATTAGATTTCTTAAACAGCTTGCTAATATGTATAAAAAAGGCGAGTATCAAATTTCCGGTAATAATAAAAAAACTAGCTTAATACCGATACCACTAAAAGAGATTGAAACTTGGAGCGAGTTAATATGGGATTGAGGTGATAAAATATGGCGAAAAATAAACACCGGATAGTTAGATGGCTAATAGAGTTAGATACAGTTACTACTAACGATTATACGATTGATAAGTTCGAGAAGCTATTAGAAGTATTTTGCGATACTTTTAGCGTTCTAGGTCAACAATCGGAAGCTAAAATACTAACTAGAGAAGATAGAAAATGAAACCTAATGTCGAGTTTTTGGTTTGTAGTTGCGCTAGGAAGTCAAAACACCGGATGCGTAACCATACCAAAGATAAAATACAGCCGAGGATAGAAAACTACTGGAAAAAAGTAGCGGCTTTTAGAACTGCACAAAAAGCCGAACAGAAAGATAAAAAAAGCAGTATTAAAATTAAGAAGATTAAATGAAAATTACTTTCTTAGGAAACTTTGATGTGCCTTTTAGTAGCGAGAACCACCACGCTTTATCTTTAGAGTCTCTAGGACACGAAGTAATTAAATTACCGGAACAGCGCGCTAGTGCGGAGCAGGTAGTTGATAGCGCTAAGCGTTCCGACCTTTTTATTTGGGTACATACCCACGGGTGGCATACGGATATGCTTAGAGAAGCTATCAGGGAACTAAAGAGGCGAAAAATACCTACTCTGACTTACCACTTAGACCTATATATGGGTATTAAAAGGTGGGACGAATACAAAGATAGCGAGCTTTTTGATTTGGACTATTTCTTTACGGTCGACCCTCAAATGGCAGACTGGCTAAATAAAAACACCAAAGTAAAAGGATATTTTATGCCGGCCGGAGTTTACGATAAAGAGTGTTATATATACGAAGGCTTTAGCCCTATTAAAGATGTTGTATTTGTAGGTAGTCGGGGTTATCACGAGGAGTGGGCTTGGCGGCCAAAACTGATAGACTGGCTAAAAGAAACTTATAAAGATAAGTTCGAGCATTGGGGCGGGGATGGTAAGGGTGTTATTCGTGGCAGGGAGTTGAACATTCTTTACGCCTCTACGAAAATAGTTATCGGCGATACTCTTTCACCTAATTTTAATTATCCTTATTACTTCTCCGATAGACTATTCGAGACGACCGGCAGGGGCGGATTTATTATCTTTCCTTATATAAAAGGTATCGAGGACTACTTCGATTTAGAAAAAGAACTAATTACTTATACTTTCGGTAACTTCGATGACTTAAAGCAGTCTATAGATTATTTTCTAACCCACGACGAGGAGCGCGAAAGAATAAGAATAGCCGGCCACGAGCGCACTAAAAGAGACCACACTTATTTACAAAGGTGGGCTAAAATATTGGAGGTTATAAATAAATGAAAGAATTAGGGTTTGAGGATTTAGTTAAAGGTCTTTTATTACTTTACGAAAAAGGTTTAATTACTCGTCAACTGGTATTTAATATAGTTACTCAAGTTGTAGCCAATAGTTATCACATAGGGATGTCCTCTGACTTTATAGAAAGATTTATGATACCTAAAGGTGAAAAGTAGAATATGGTAAAAATGGTTGACACGTTAATAAACGGTAAGTTTAAGATAAAACTTCCCGAACATAGGGCGGCAAGACCGGAATGGTACACCAAGCAGGGTTGGGAAAAGAAACGCCTTGAGTCTATGCACGAGAATATCGGTAAGCTAGATATAGTTTATTATGTCGGTGCGGAGCTAGGCGAAATGCCGGCGTTGTGCCAAATGTGGGGGGCGCACGTGGTTTTATTCGAACCAAACTACAAGGCTTGGCCGGTTATTAAAGCGGTTTGGGAAGCTAATAAATTAAAGAAACCTTTAGGTTGTTTTGCTGGTTTCGCTAGCAATCTACATAGGCCAATGCCAAAGAAACCAGATAAAAATATATTTAAGGGTTTGGGTTGGGTAACTGATAAAGACGGGTGGCCTATTTATGCTAGAGGAAAGATTGAGAAAGCCCACGGGTTTAGTGAGTTATATCAAGAAGCTGACGGATTGCCGCAGTTTAAGATAGATAAGATAGCGGAAACTATACCTTATCCTACAGCAATAATACTGGACGTTGAGGGTAGCGAGTGGCGAGTTTTGGAAGGGGCAGGTGATACTATAAAAAAGCATAGACCAAAAATATGGTTAAGCGGCCACCCCGAATTTATGTTTCACCAATATAAAGAATACCTAACTGATTTAAGGAACTGGATTAAAGCGTTTGGGTATAAAGAAACCTTGTTAGATTACCAGCACGAGGTACACCTATTCTATGAAAAGAGTTGATATCGAAAAGAAATACTGGGACGATAAAGCTAAGTCTAAAAATATAGCTTTAGAAATGCACGACCCCGAAATATCTCTAGAAGTAGAATTAAGTATAATTGCTAAAGAGTCGCCAATTCACGCTACAAAAAACTTAGAGATAGGTTGCGGTATAGGTAGGTTGTTAATTCCCCTATCTAGATATAGACGCGATACCTACTGGTGCGGGGTAGATATATCGGAGCGTCTAATAAGAATAGCCGGCGAGACAGCTAGGTTATTAAACGCAGACGGTTCTAAACCCCCCAATTTAGAATTGATAGACAACGATGGCCGAACTCTGCCGTTGGAGGATAACTATTTCGACTTTATCTATTCGGTAACGGTTTTCCAGCATATCGATAAGGAAGGGGTCGAGAGTTATTTTAAGGAAGTAGGGCGCGTTCTCGCAGAAAACGGGGTTTTCCTTTTCCAGTTTATAGAAGGCGACGAACACGAACCGTTTAGCCACCACTATCCGTACCCTTATATATCTTGGCTACTAGATAAAAGCGGCCTAACTATAGATAAAGAACAGTACGGTTTGATTTATCCGGAGTGGACTTGGATTACCGCCAAAAAGATAAATAAAAGGTTATTAAAAGAAACTGATAAAACCGCCTATGAACCAATGCCAAGCCGGACACTCTGACCACGATAGTTTTAAGATAGAAACCTCGATAGGCTTTATGTGGGTCTACAACTACGAAAGATATAAAAACGTCGCCGGTTATTGTTCCGGTAAAGACGACGTTTCCAGAACCCTAATAAATACCGGAGCTTGGGAGAAACCGGAAACAGAAATAATAAAGAAAGTTCTAGAGGACGGGGATAAAAATAATTATTTCTGGGATTTAGGCTGTCATATAGGTTGGTATACGATAATAGCGGCTAAACTAGGCTACCGCGTTTTAGCTATAGACGGCGATAAAAACAACTTAAGTTTATTAAATAAGAATTTAGCCGAGAACCTTATAGCATCTAAGGTTACTGTAAAAAACGAATGGATTAACGCTAAATCTCCCTACTACGGTTTAGCAATCGGTAATATAGAGTTAGTAAAAATTGATATAGAAGGTAACGAAGTTTACGCAATCGAGAAACTTTGGGATTTAATTTTAGCTAAAAGAGTTAATAACTTATTTATAGAATTTAGCCCCGTCTTTAATAATAGTTATCCCGAAATCTATAATAAATTAACTAAGGTCGGCTATAAGGCTTTTATAGACGGCGCTCCTTTTAATGGCGATATGAACTTTAATCAGGCTAATATATTATTTAGATTATGAGAATACCGGTAGTTTGGAAAAGCTATAAAGAAGATACTCCTAATCGGGGTTACTGGGACGAGGGTCTTTTAGAGTATATATTCTCCGGCGAGGAGTTCTGGCACGAAGATAAAATGGTCGAAAGCGGCGGAGCGATAGTTATTATCCCTGCCCGTTCCCACTCTGATAAGGTAGACGAAATAAACGAGGATATAAAAAACCTAGATTGGGTTTTAATTATTTTAGCCGGAGACGAAGAAAACGTATTTCCGATAGATAAGCTAAAACACAAACGTTTATTAGTTTATCAAATGACCCCAGACTTTCATAAACCTAAAATAGCAGACAGGTATTTAGGCGATGGCTGGCCTCCGGACGCTAGAGAACTTATAGGCAAAAACGACGGAGTGAAAGACTACGATTGGGCTTTTTCTGGACAGATAACTCATAAACGAAGAAAACTAGCCGCTAAGTTTATGCACGCTTTATTAGAGGACGAGCAGTATAAAGGGTTCTTAAACGAAACTGAAAGGTTTACCGAGGGTTTAAGTAGAAAAGACTATTACGAGTTATTATCTAGAACGAAGATAGCTATTTGCCCCTCTGGGCCGGAAACTCCTGATACCTTTCGTTTCTACGAAGCCTTAGAGGCTGGATGCGTTCCTATCGTAGATGATAAAATACCTAAAAATGCGAAAGCTACTAATTATTGGCGTTACCTTTTTACTAACTCTGCTTCTTCTGATTTACCTTTCCCTATTCTAACGGACTGGAAAAAGCTAAAAGGGGTATTTGTAAACTATTACGACAGGTATCCTAACGTTAATAATCGAGTTTTCTCTTGGTGGCAACAATATAAAAAGAAACTAGAATATAATATAAAAGAAGATATTAGTTATCTATCGAAAACTAAAATGGATTACGGCCTTATTACAGTTTTAATACCAACTTCGCCTATAAAGTCTAACCCCGATACTTCGATTATAGAAGAAACTATTTTAAGCGTAAGAGATAAACTGCCAGGTTCGGAAATAATTTTAATGATTGACGGCGTGCGTGAGGAGCAAAAGGAGAGTAATAATGATTATCAGGAGTATATTAGACGAATACTTTGGAAAACTAATTTCGAGTGGAAAAAAGTTACTCCGGTAATGTTCGACGAGTTTAACCACCAGTCCGGTATGACTAGAAAAGTATTAAGAGATGTTAAAACTCCGCTTATTCTTTTTGTAGAACACGACACGCCGCTCTGCGAATATATACCTTGGGAGGCATTACAGAAAACTATTCTAGAGGGCGACGCTAATTTAATTAGATTTCACCACGAGGCTCTTATACTACCCGACCATAAGCATTTGATGCTAGACGAGCAACCGATAACTATTAACGACGTTCCCATAATTAGAACGGCGCAGTGGTCGCAACGACCGCACCTCGCCTCTACCGAATTTTATATAAAAACGCTAGATAAGTATTTTAATCCGGAGGAGAAGTCTTTTATAGAGGATAAGGTTCACGGTAGAGTAATTAGCGATTATAAGGACAGGGGCAAGGCCGGCTGGAATGATTGGAAAATAATGGTTTACGCTCCGAGCGGAGATATGAAAAGAAGCTACCACTTAGACGGGAGAGCCGGTGAGCCGATGTATAAAAACTTATGAGAATTGGTCTAGTAGCCCGTTGCGATAGTACGGGACTTGGGGTACAAACAAAAGAGTTTTACGACCATATTAAACCTGATAAAACTTTAGTTGTAGATATAACGGCGGTTAATCAGTCTAAAGGTAAGATTGCTAAAACCTATCCTCGATGGTATACCGGCGATAATGTAAAGTTTGTACACGGCTTCCCTAACGAAGTAGATTTTAATTGGCTTCTAACCGATATAGATTTAGTATTTACTATCGAGTCTCCTTATTCTTACAGATTATTTTCCCTAGCCAAAGAAAAAGGTGTCATCTCTATTAACCAATTTAATTACGAATTTCTAGATTATTTCGTTAGGCCGGACTGGGCTTTCCCAGACGTACTAGCCGCGCCGACTAATTGGAATTTAGACGATGTTAGAAATAACTTTAGCGATAAAGTAAAGATTATCGAATTACCCGTACCTATAAATAGAGAAGTTCTAACTTTTACCAAAAAGACTAAAGCTAGAAGATTTTTACATATCGCCGGCCATAAGACTGAGGATAATCGGAACGGAACGGATATAGTTCTGGAAGCTATACCTCTAGTTAAAAGTAAAAACGTCGAGTTTATTATTAAGTCGCAGTTTTATATAGAAAACCCTAGCCCTTTTAATACTAGAATAGACGACCGAGAAGTAGAGAACTATTGGGAAAATTACGTCGGAGAGTATGATTGTCTACTTCTACCTAGAAAATACGGCGGCTTATCCTTACAGCTACAAGAGAGCTTATCTCGCGGCCTAGTACCGATAATGACTAACTTACCGCCCCAGAACGAGATACTAGAGGCCGAGTCCTTAATAAATACTGATAGTAGAAAAATGCTTTTTACTAGGATGCATATGCCAAGCCACCAGACTAAACCTCAAGTATTAGCGGATAAGATAGACCAATTAGCGAGCGACGATAAGTTAGTCGAAAGATTAAGCGAAAAATCTAACGAAATAGCCGAAAGACTTTCTTGGAATAAAATGAGGCAAGTTTACCTAGATACTTTCGAACAATGCTTAAAGTAATAAAACCGTCGGAAAAGCCGCTTGTAACCGTTTTCGTACCGCTAACTAGAGAGTGGGCGCTAGATAGGTTTTTACCTAGTTTAGATAACTTAGAAATGCCTTGGCTCGGCACGGAAGTTTATTTTTATATAGATACTGATAATCAGAATATAATCAATAGGACGACCGCCTTCTTAGAAGAACGGAAAGATAAATTTAACGGCTCTAAAATCTTAATTAGCGGAAATCCTGCCCCGACTAATACTAGGATTTCGATACAACGCAACCGGATAATCGAAATGAAAGAACGAAGTAAAAAAGATATTAAGGGTAGCTACGTTTTCGGTATCGAGGATGATACTTTAGTTCCTCCGAACGCCTTTCGTAAGATGTACGACGACTTCCAACTAGATTACAATGTCGGCTATATAGAAGGGGTACAGGTTGGTAGGCACGGAATTAAAATGGCCGGAGTTTGGAAAGTAGACGATTTAAGAAACCCGACTATACAAAAGACTTTAGAGCCGCCTAAATATGAGAGTCTAGAACCTATTACAGGCGGCGGTTTCTATTGTTATCTAACCCTAGCCTATTTATATCAGAATATAAAATATCGGTTCTTCGCGGAGTGCTTCGGCCCAGACGTTTGCTACGTTATGGACGTTCTAAAAGAAGGTTATAAAGCCTACGTTAATTGGACAATTAAAACTATACATATAACCCCGAAGCAAGATTTACTGGTAGATGGTAAAATAGTAAGCGTAGTCTGGAAAAAAGATAAAAACGGCTGGCAATTACAGCCTTACCATATAAAATGAAATTTTCAATCGAAAAGAGAAACCTACAAACGATGCTAGACCTACAGCACGACAAAGAGTTCCACGAACGGGCGGTAAACCGAATAAATATAGACTGGGACGTTATCCTAATGGTCGAACGCCAGAGGGTCGGTATGTTAAAGAATAAAGTCGAAAAAGTAGACTTAATAAAAGGCGAGATAGAATACGGAAATATAATGGTTACCGATAAGCTACCGGATAAAGGAAACTCTAAAATAAGCTGATGGAAAAAACTATCTGGCATATATCTAAATTAAGGAATTGGGACAAGAACCCTAGAGCGATAACTAAAGACGACTTCGAGCGGCTAAAAAGACAATTTACAAGGATTAAAGAAATAACCGGCGAGTATCTTTATAAACCTTTAGTTATAACTCCGGACGGCGAAGTCTTAGGCGGAAATATGCGTCTAAGAATTTTACAGGATTTAGGGATTGAGGATGTTTGGGTTAGTATAGTAAACGTAAAAACCGAAGAAGAAAAAATAGAAATAGCTATTAGCGATAACGACCGCGCCGGATATTATATCGATACAGACTTAGCCGAGTTAATTAACGGCGTTAAAATAAACCTAGAAGATTATAAAGTTGATTTAAGTAAAGCGGTAAACTTACAAGAATTACTAGATAATTTCTCGCCTACCGGTAACGAGGCTTTATTAGACAAATTCGATGCAAAAGAAGTTGAATGTCCCGAATGCGGAGCGAAATTTACACCTTGATTTCTGCACGTTCCAAGCGGCTAAATACGCGGTAGAAAATTGGCATTATTCTAAATCGATGCCTTACGGTAAGTCGGTAAGAATAGGAGTCTGGGAAAATAATAAATTTATTGGGGTAGTTATATTTAGCCGAGGAGCTAGTAGAAATATAGGTAGGCCGTTCGGGTTAAAGCAAACCGAAATCTGCGAGTTGACTAGAATAGCTTTGAGAACGCACGAAGCGGCAGTTACTAAAATAGTTTCGATAGCGCTTAATTTATTAAAAAAAGCTAACAAAGGAATTAAGTTAGTAGTTTCTTTCTCCGACCCTAATTACGGACACTTAGGTAAGATATACCAAGCGGGTAATTGGGTTTTTATGGGTAGAGCCGGACAAGCTAACTTAATTAAATTAAGAGGGGTTGTATATCAAACTAGAACAATCGGTAAGAGGTATAATACTCATAGCCTAGACTGGATTAGGAAAAATATAGATAGCGAAGTAGAGAAAGTAATAATAAAGCGTAAGTATAAATACCTAATGCCGTTAGAACCTAGCTTAAAAGAGTTAGTAGAGAAATTTAGAAAACCTTATCTTAAAGAGATTAACTAGCGTCAGTCGTCTAAAAGTAAGACGCTGGCTTTCCAAGCTAGAGAAGGCGGTGCGATACCGACCCTGACGCTCCAATTTGATATAATAAGAACAGGGAAATTACAGGGATATGTCAAACGAAGATAAAGCTAACGATACTTCTTTCAAACCAGGCGAGAGCGGCAACCCAAGCGGTAGGCCGCCTAAAGGCTATTCTATAACCGAGACTATTAGGGAGATGATGAACTCCGACCCTAGAATTAAGCAAGCTCTAGGGGCTAAAGTTATCGACAAGGCTCTAGGTGGAGACTTAAAGGCAATAGAATTAGTCTGGGCTTATATGGACGGCAAACCCTTACAGAAAGCTACGGTTACTTTCGACGATACTAAGAGTACCGAAGAAATAGCCGGTATATTACAGAAAGCCTATGACGAAGAAGAACCGGATAATAAAGACGCTGGTAGCGAGCCTGTTCCGAACGAAACAGGGTAAGCCGTTTGATTTAACCGACGGGCAGTGCGATATTTTCGAAGCGGTTACTAATCCTAAATATAAGTGGGTTTGGATTTCTGCTCCTACGCGCTACGGTAAAACGGACGATATAGCGATAGCCTGTCTTTATCTAGCAGTTTTCCGCAATCTAAAAATACCTATTGTCGCCGGTAGTGAAGAAAAAGCCCAGAAGATTATGGAGTATGTTTTAGAGCATATCTCTAACCACCCTAAGTTATATAAAGGTCTAATTAACGCCGATATTTCCGATATAGAAAAACTAAAAGTGCAGATGAGTAAGCAAGCCTTGCGGTGGTATGACGGGGGCTGGATTTATATTACTAGCGTAGACTCTAGAAATATAACTAGAGAAGGCGAAAGAGTAGTCGGCGAGGGTGGGGATATAGTAGTAGTCGAAGAAGCCGGACTAATAAAACGGCAAGAGCAATTTTCTAAAATAGTTCGTATGCTAGAGGGCGACTGGGGTAAAATGGTATTAAGCGGAAACTGTATCGAGAATAGTATCTTCGAGACCGCCTACAAAGACCCGCTTTATAAAAAGGTTAGAGTACCTCTAGAGCAAGCTATAGCGGAAGGCAGAATAAACCAAGAAAGATTAGAGCAACAGAAATCGCAAACGACCGGTAAAGATTGGAAGCGATACTATTTAGTCCAATTTCCCGAAGCTAACGAGTTTACTTACTTTAAGCCGCAAAAATACGAATACCTACCGGAGATAGTTAAATACTGGGGTTCTTGCGATTTAGCTCTAGGAGAAACTAAGAAGGGTAGTTTAGTAGGTATCGTAGTTTTAGGAAAAGATAAGAACGGTAAAGTCTACGAGGTAGAAAGTATCGGTAAGCAAATGCCGCCCGAAGAAACTATCCGAACTATCTTTAACTTACCCTACCAATTCGAGAGGTTTGGGATAGAGTCGGTACAATTCCAGAAATACTTTTTAGACGTTATTAAGGAAAAAAGCCAAGATAGGGGTCGCTACATACCGTTCGAGGGGATAAACCAAAGTAAGAAAAAAGAGGAGCGTATCGAGAGTTTAGAGCCTTTTATTAACACCGGCCAGATTTTATTTAAGGGTGATAACGAACTTTGGCAAGAGATGCAGGATTATCCCGATAGCGAAAATCTAGACGTTATCGATGCTCTAGAGATGTGCTGGCGCTTAGTTTATCAACCAAATGTTGAATTTGATTTTATTTAATGACTATTTATGTTATATTTATAGCTAATGGCTAACCCGCTTGTCCGAATACCAATAGTCGGAAAACTATTCGCCGGATTTGGTGATAATACACCTTCGCAGAATACCTTTATGCTGGATTGGTCTAATCCCAACGCTATTACTAAAAGAACCCAATTAAAAAGTAACGTCGGCTACGTCTGGACTTGCGTAGGGGCGATAGCTGGAGAAGTAGGAAAAATACAATTCAAAATAGTTAAAGATAATTCTAGAGGCGATGAAGTAGAAATCGATAACCACCCTTTTATTACCCTGCTAAGAAAACCTAATCCTTTTATTTCGCAGTTTGTTTTATTTGAATTAACCCAAGCCTTTATAGAATTAACCGGAGAGGCTTTTTGGTATTTTAGGGTTGGTGAGGTTTCGAGAAAGCCTAAAGAGATTTATTTATTAAGACCAGATTTAGTCCAAGTAATAATGGCTAAGAACGGATATATAACGGGCTACGTTTATAACCTACCGAGCGGAGAGCAAGTACCCCTAGAATTAGACGAAGTAATGCATTTTAAGCTACCTAATCCTGAAGACCCATCTAGAGGTTACGGAGTAGTCGCGGCCGGACAGCTTTATATACAAACAGAAGAATACGCTTCTAGATTTACTAGAAACTTCTTATTTAATAACGCTCGTCCTAGCGGTATTTTATCTGTACCGCAAATGAACGAGGACGATTTTAAGCAGCTTAAGGAACGCTGGAGAAGCGAGTATGGAAGCGTTGATAACGCCGGTAAGGTAGCAATCGTTAGAAACTCCGAAGTTACTTTTACACAACTAGGAACAGGTTTAGAAGGGATAGCTTTAGAGACCGCTAAGCATATGAGCCGAGATGATATTATGGCGATGTTTCGAGTTCCTAAACCAATTCTAGGTATTACCGAGGACGTAAATAGAGCAAACGCCGAAAGTAGCGAGTATATTTTCGCTAAGAGAGTTATCGACCCGAAGATGTATCGAATAGCCGATACTTTAGAAACTTATATCGATAAGACCTACGGCGACCCTTCGATTACCGTTAGATACGAGTCGCCCGTCCCAGAAGATAGAACCTCCCAACTTTCCGAAGATACTGCCGCTATCAATATGTGGAAAACCAGAGACGAGATTAGAGCCGAAAAAGGTTTAGGAGAAACAGAAGGCGGAAACCAGTTTTACCTGCCGTTTAATCTATCTCCGGCCGGCTCGCCAATAGCAGCGAAAATTCTAACTGACGTTAAAAAGGAAAATGGCAAGGCGACTATTAAAATAATCCACCATAAAAGACCGAAGATTAAAGCGCTAATTATTAGTCCCGAAACTAAGGAGAACTTTAGAATTTCGCTTATTAAGATGCAAGAGAAGTACGCTAAGGTTACGAAAAAGCAAGTAGTTAAATTCTTAAAAAAACAAGAGAAGGTAGTTATAGATAGACTAACTCCGCAGTTCGTTAGGTCGAAAGCGTATAACGATATTTTATTTGATTTAGACGAAGAAACTAAAAGACTAATAGAAGAAGTCTATCCGATTTTGGTAGAATTGGCTAAAGACCAAGGCCCAATCGCTTTACAGTTAGCCGGCGAAGAAAAGCTAAAGTTTGAGATAACGCAACGAATAACGGATAATCTAAAGGATAGATTAGCCAGAGCCGGTTTGAATTTCAATCGAGAAACTAGGCAAGAACTAGAAAAGATAACCGACGCAACTCTAAATA
>Ga0209641_10000401_pt1 | contig 39503 bp, 66 predicted proteins | sample RifCSP16_1_FD_184022 | JGI IMG/M metagenome (GOLD analysis project Ga0209641, IMG submission 184022) | Soil microbial communities from Rifle, Colorado - Rifle CSP2_sed 16_1 (SPAdes) (version 2) | ecosystem: Environmental > Terrestrial > Deep subsurface > Rock core/Sediment | place: Rifle... | reverse complement strand
ACCGGCGACGGCTACGGCGACGGCGACGGCAACGGCAACGGCTACGGCTACGGCACCGGCGACGGCTACGGCGCCGGCGACGGCAACGGCAACGGCTACGGCGACGGCAACGGCAACGGCTACGGCAACGGCAACGGCAACGGCAACGGCTACGGCAACGGCAACGGCTACGGCAACGGCACCGGCGACGGCAACGGCGACGGCAACGGCAACGGCTACGGCTACGGCACCGGCAACGGCAACGGCTACGGCGACGGCAACGGCTACGGCTACGGCGACGGCAACGGCAACGGCTACGGCAACGGCTACGGCGACGGCAACGGCAACGGCAACGGCAACGGCTACGGCGACGATAGCGATAGTATTATCTACTGGATGCAATCACTTCCAATGCTTGACCCGGCAATAGACAAAGCCGGAGCGATTTTAGCTTACTGGCTATCCAACGCAGATGGGACTCCGGCTAACGGTGGCAGTGGCACAAAAGCGAGGGTTGGTCTTGTCGAGGAAATTTCAGGACCACTCAAAATTTGCACAAAAAACGCCTTACACGGAACACTCAAACCTCCGAAATGGAGTGGCGAGCGCGTATGGATCGTTGCTCTATACCCGCCCTTTCAGTTTCAGGAAGATAAGATTGCCTCGCTCAGACGAGAATTTATTGCTAGTTGTAACTTTAGCGGAGGAAACTAAAATGAACGCATTTGAACGCTACGAACGCACCAACGCCCTCGCTTTCAATCATGAGGACGAGGCATATCAGATGTATCTCGAACAGAAACGTGACCGCGAAGAAGCCGAAGGCGAACTCGAAAATGTTTTGCGTTCGGTGGAACTTGGAAACGGAACGGTAACAGAAGTGAAACGGATCCGGGAGCTAGTGAGGTTTCTTGGGATCAATTTACAGCTTTAGGAGGACATGGCATGCCCGATACCAGGAAAACAAACAAAGCGAATGCACCGTTAGGCAACGCGGACGCTACGCCCGCGTTGAGCGCCGGGTTAGAGCGCACTGGAGAAACAAATGACCGCTGTTATGCTGATTTGTATAGGGATGACCTGGGGGATGTGCCACACGGTTATACGACAAGAGTACCTGACGATGGCGGCCTGTATGGCTGAACGCGACTATCAACGACAGCACACTCCGAATCAGTCAACTAATTGGAGCCTGAAATGAAAGCACCCAAAGGCAGCAGTGGTGGATTTGAAAAGCATCCCCCTGGTCCGGCCGCAATAGTGTGTACTCGCATTATCGACCTTGGAACGGTCCATAACGAGCGAAAGCTGAAAGACGAGCACAAAATCATGATCGGATTTGAATCGTCTGAACTTATGGATACCGGCGAGAATAAAGGGAAACCGTTCATGGTGTTCGCGAATTTTAATTTCACCATGTACCAGAATTCTTTCCTGTGCAAATTCATCGAAGCATGGCGAGGCAAGCCGTTCGGCGACCAAGTCGATGCGGATGCTTTCGATTTCCATTTGCTGCTCGGGAAGCCGGCATTTGTGAATATTGTCCACAATGGGGATTACGTGAACATTCAATCTCCAATGCCACTGCCGAAGGGGATGATTCCGCCACATCCTGTTAGCGAGCTTCTGATTTTCGATATGCAGACACAAGATCATTCTGTGTTTGAAATGCTTTCGGAGAAAATGCGGGAACGGTTGAAGAAGGCAAAAGAATGGGGGAAGCTCGGTTCTAACGGTTCACTAGAACCGCCCGCCGGCCATCCGGCGTCCGAACCGCCGTTCGATGACGATATACCTTTTAATTAAGCCCCTTTTAGTTTATAGTGTCCGGGGCTTACATAAATAGGGCACAAAGTGAGAAAGAAGGAATGTTTTAAGTGCAGTAAGGAAAAAAGCATTACCCAATTCTACCGCCACCCAAAAATGGGGGACGGTAGATTGGGAAAGTGCAAAGAATGTACCAAAAAGGACGTAGCTGAAAACTATCGGGCCAATAAGCCACATTATATAGAGTATGAAAAAAGGCGGTTTCAGAAATATGCCAGAAAAATAGCGGCTAAGTCTTACCAGATTAAAAGACGGAAAGAAAAACCAGGCAGGTATAAAGCGCAGACCACAGTTAGTAATGCCATCAGGGATGGAAGATTGCTGAGAAAGCCATGTGAGGTATGTAAAAATGTTAAATCTCAGGCCCACCACGATGATTACCGGAAGCCATTGGTTGTCCGATGGCTATGCCGAAAACATCATCTCGAACACCATGGGAAAATTGCTTACTAAAATGCATCGAATTTGGAATTAGAGGACAAGAAATGAAAACCTGCCTTAAATGCCGGCATGCGGCGTGGGATCTAACCGCCGCAGGGAAGCTACATCCGTCAGGAGGCGGGCTGTGCAGATACCCGTGGAAGATGCCGCAACTCCCGGCCTCAATGTATTGGGTTGGGCACGAACCCAATCCGTGCGGCGGGTATATATCGCGCAAGAATGATCTGAAAGACCATTGCTCATACTTTAATGAGCCGCCCGACAAGCAAGGAGACTAGGAACATGGGCAAAACTACAGGCAAACCGACATCCCCCGGGCAGCAGGATAGCCCGTCCGCCTTAAATGACGGGGTAGATTGCGCTTGTGGAAACAGACAGCCGCACATGAGATTAGAAAGGTCTGGGATAATGTATTGCGTATGGTGGGTTGGTTGCGAATTGCATGGGATGTTTAATTGCGGCGGAGGAGTGGTAGACGAAGCGTTAGCTGAGTACAGACGCATTTTACAGCTAGCTAAAAAATTAGCACAATCTAACTAGTATTAGAGTTGGGTTTCGGAGGTTCTTATATGCACGTTTACAGATTCTTGCTTCGGCTGTGGGGTACGCGCCACGCGAAGAGCAGAAGTTTCCGGCATCGCTGCAAGTTTGTTTGGGGATCACGATTATCCGAAAGCGTGAGTTACAAACTACTGGAAAAGTCTATTGAGTACGAGAAACCTAACGACAAGTTGTGCGGCGGCGCGTAAGCGCCGTCCGAACGAACGCCGTGTTATACGGCATTTGTAGTTTAACAAAAGGAGAAAAGTATGAACACAGCAAGCGCAGTATTTATGTCTGTAATTGGGTTTGTTTTTCTGGTGCTGATTCTTATGTTCGGGCTTCCCGTCTACTCGGTTTGGCAGAAAGGATTAGCCGGAGAGGCCGAGTTAAAACAAGCTGAATGGAACAGGCAGATTGCCGTGCGTGAAGCCCAAGCACAATTCGACGCCTCGAAGTTAAAGGCACAGGCAGAGATTGAACGCGCAAAAGGAAACGCCGAAGCCAACAAGATCATTGCCGGCGGGCTTGGTGGACCAGAAGGATATTTGCGGTATCTGTACATTGATGCGCTTTCGCACAACAAGAACGCGCAGATTATCTATGTGCCGACCGAAGCCAACCTTCCGATACTTGAGGCTTCGAGACGCAAGTGATGCCGTATAACTAGAATTAGGCCACCTATTTCCTGAATATAATACACGAATCAGTCAACAATTATGATCTACACCAATAAGCGCGGACTACCAGAGGCGTATTGCAATGCAGTACGCCGACAGCCGTATGACAACGAGGGCACGCTATCAACCACGACCTTGATCCGTCCTCCTCAATTGGTGCAATTGGAGAAGAAACATTGGGATGAAATAGAAACCGATGTCGAGGATGCGCTTTGGAGTCTGGACGGTAGCGCAGACCACTATATCCTTGAACTTGCCAAAGACGCGGGCGATTACACCGAATTTCGGCTATTCTGGGAAATGGATGGCGTGAGAATTTCCGGGAAACCGGATCTGTTGACAGTTTTAGGCGTGCTAGTGGATCATAAACGCACCTCAGTTTGGGTAATCAAGGATGCGCTGAAAAATGGCAAAGCTGAATGGGATCAGCAATTGAATATCAACGCCGAGTTGATTCGACTGAATAACGATTTCCTGGCGTATGCGAATTGTTCGCTGATGCCTGAACCCAGAGCATTAAGAGTTATCGCCCGGGCGCGTGACTGGCGGCCTTCCGAAGCCGCGAAATACGACGATTACCCGCACAAAATAGAGATCATCAAAATCGAAATGTGGCCGCGCGAAAAGTGCCAGGAATTCATTCGCGATCGGATAAGACTGCATTCGCTTGAAACTCCTCCGCCGTGCTCACTTGAGGAGCGATGGGCCAAGCCCGGCCAGTGGGCGGTAATGGGCAAAAAGAAAGCACTCAGGCTGTTAGCGTCCGAAGAAGATGCCCTGCAATGGGCTTCGATTGAAGGGATAGATAACCCGAAGATAGAATTCAGGCCGGGCGAATCATTTAAACGCTGCAAGGAAGGGTATTGTTCTGTGGCAAAATTCTGTCCTCAATTTAACGCCGAGCAAAATTCCGCCGAGCAATTGGATGAATGACTCCCATGACCAAGACCAAGAAAGTAACCAAGCGCCGTAAAGGCCGGTCCGCACGAGCGAATGGTTGGGCGTAAATGGAGGCACAGATGTACGGAATTTTACAACAGAAATACCTGGATTCGGTTGGTGGTGCAGGGCACCAAAGCGCAGTTGAATTGCTTGGTAAATTCGACACTCTCTATGCCGCTGCGAATGCGTTGATGGTTGAGATTGGCATGGACGGAGAGGTTGATACCGGAAATCCAAAGATAGTGGCAGTAATGGATGCCCTGCATGATATCGACGACGGTAACCCATTGACGCCCAACGCAGAGCTAAGGCGCGAGCCGCGCAGCGGCGAGTCGCCTTGAGCGCCGGGTTAGAACGCGAATGCCGATACGGCCCGAGAACAAAGCACGCTACCCGGCAGATTGGAAACTGCGAAGCCGGTTTGTGCGGCACTACCGAGCAAAGAACCGCTGCGAGTGGTGCGGAGCCGAGAACGGACAACCGCACCCAGTAACAGGCAGCACGGTTGTTCTGACCACGGCCCATGTGTGGGACGACAGACCGGAAGCGGCAAGCCTCTTAAACCTTGCCGCGCTCTGTCAGAAGTGCCACAACGGGCACGACGCCAAAGCCAGGCAAGAGAGACGGAAGGAACGATTGAGGCACGAGAGTGGACAAGATGTTTTTGCGTTCTAACGGTGTTTTCAGGCGCACAGCCGATGATCCTAGATAGGGCGCGGCACTTTCTCGCGTCGCCTGGAAAACATTGTTATGCCTCGGAGGCTTGAAGATGGATGACATTGAGTTTCGCTGGAAATGGAAGCCAGAGAAAGGCGCTTCTGGTTCGTACAAAAAGGAAAGACGGATTTTGCAGTACAGAGTACAACGAAGCCAGAAGATCGCAAACGGCGACTTTACTTTGCCGAAATGGGAGCCGTGGAAAGATGTGCAAGAGGCCCAACGCCGGAAATCACGGGCCGGCGTAGCCGGTCCCGTGGATTGACTTGTTAGCAGGCAAACAAATGCTGAGAGTATTGATAGCGTGTGAGTTTTCGGGGACCGTGCGACGGGCCTTTAACGATCTTGGCCACAATGCCTGGTCTTGCGATCTGCTGCCAGCCGAGGACGGCTCGGCTTACCACTACCAGACGGATGTGCTGGAGTTACTGACACGCACACAATGGGACTTGATGATTGCACACCCGCCATGCACACACTTGGCTGTAAGCGGAGCGCGGTGGTTTAAGGGAAAGCAGAAAGAACAGGCCGAGGCATTGGAATTTGTACAAAAGCTGATGGATGCCACAGTGCCAAGGATTGCGATAGAGAACCCGATTTCTATTATTTCCAGCCGGATACGGAAGCCGGACCAGATTATTCAGCCATTTGAATACGGACATCCCTACAGAAAAACGACTTGCCTATGGTTAAAAAATCTGCCAAGGTTGACTCCCACGGACATAGTTGAAGGGAGAGAGCAAAAATGCTGGAAAGAACCGCCACACCCAGATCGGTGGAAAAGAAGGTCAAGGACCTACGAAGGAATAGCCCGCGCAATGGCCGACCAGTGGGGTGGGTTGATGGGCGAATTGCCGCATCCAGAATAACCGGGTTAGCTAATCGTGTACACGGGCATTCATCACCAGAACATCGAACAGCAACATACAGGTCCTGGGAAACAATGCGCGCAAGATGTAGAAACAAGCACGATCCTTCGTATCAACTATACGGTGGTCGTGGAATTAAAGTGTGCAAACGTTGGGATAGCTTCATCATGTTCCTGAAAGACATGGGGGAGCGCCCACTGAACACAACAATAGATAGAAAAAACTGCAATGGAAATTACAAGCCCTCCAATTGTCGCTGGTCAACGCCGAGCGCGCAGCAAAGAAACAAACGTAACAACAGACTTATTCAGTTTCGAGGTGAGATCATGCCTCTTGTAGCTTTATCAGAGTTAAGCGGTGTCCCATACCACAGACTTTGGGAGCGCATAGTTCGTAGAGGATGGAGCGTTGAATTAGCCATATCGAAAAAGAGCCAGGCTTATGCGTAGTTCGCCGCCAGGACCAGACCGGTGGAAGGAACGAAGCCGCACTTACGCAGGCATTGCGGCTGCGATGGCAGCACAGTGGGGTTTGCCTGCTAACGCCCTGCGTGAGCCGCACGCCGGAAACAAAGACGAGGAGTCCCTGAAATGACCGAAGAAAAGAAAGCAGCAGATGGCGCATCGGAAGGCGTGTCGGACTCGACGCAGTTGTTGGGCTACCCAGCAACCCATACCGTGCATTGGCCATCAGGGCCGGTAGATGCTTGTGAAAAGCACGCTAAACAATTAGCTGCTTTCGGTCGCCACCTTGGCGTTCACATTGCCGTAACAGTGGCACCTGACAACGCTCAGTGCTACAACTGCAAGCACGAAGCCGGATTGCCAAATAGAGAGTAGTCCAACTAGTATTAGGCCACCTGGAATTACTACACGAAATCAGTCAACAATGAGCATATCCGAACAGCGCGCCGAGCAGGCTTTGCGATATCTGGCCGAGACCGATGCCGAATGCGCTCGTCTGGAAAGCTACTTCAATGGATTGGACCGGATGAAAAGCCCGGTACGCTCAGAGGCGTTCAATGCTTCATTGAAGAATTCAAATGGCGAGCGAGATCATGAATCTTATGCCTCGATGTCGTATAAAAACCATCTTGCCGCGATGGCATTAGCCGAAGAAGACTATCTCAAAGTGAAATTAAAACGTGAGACAGAGACGCTGGTTTGGGAACACTGGAGATCGGTGAACAAAAATAAACGGGAAGGGGTCGTAGTGTGAAAAAGAAGAAGCTAAAAAAACTTCCAACCCTGAAAAATACTCTATGGAAACTCATGTCCAGAGTAGTACGCCAGGTTTATGCCAACCATGACGGGCATGTAACATGTGTGTGTTGTAACCGAGGCTATCACTGGAAAGAATTGGACGCTGGACATTTCATCCCAAGATCGAGAGGAGCTGGAGTATATTTCGACTGGTTCAACGTACATCCGCAATGCAAGGCATGTAACAAGCCGCTTTGGAATGGCGAAATGGGAAAGATTTGGTATTACGAGTGGATGCTTTCCACCTATGGCTCGGAGGAAATAGATCGGCTGAAACGGTTATCTCATGGAACCGGAAAATGGGATCGTGGCTGGCTGGAAGAACAGATCGAACATTATAAGGCGTGCGAACTTGAATTATCATAACCTGAACCCGTTTCTCCGAAGACCGGACCAGATTCTGGAAGCGAAAGAATGGTATACCATGGGCTGCGGATCGTGCGGGAATCATGTCTTGAAACGAGACAAAACGGCGTATCATTGCTCGATGTCAGTCCAGGAATATCCTGGGTTAGACAACAAGACCTGTTTACTATGGCGAAGGAAAACCAAAACGACTGGAGCGTTAGAATATGGAAAATGAAAAAGGTGTGCCAGTAAAAAACTACTTTAAACTACGCGCCAATTCTGGCGAGAATTTCCAAATTACACCGGATGGGCGGATTTTTTGGGCGCAGCGCGAAGTAGAGACGGACGATGAATTTCGCGTGGCGATGGTTGAACTGAAAGATGCTTTAAGGGTTGAGTACACCATTCGGCTCAATGGGTTTATCAGTCTGCAAGATGCAACCCAGGAACTGGATACACAGGCAACCACGATAGAAAATAGAGCCTCCAGTTTGCTGTGAGCGCCGATCCCGACGACTGGTGGAAAGCCGATGCGTTGCGAATACGCGCTCATGGGATACGAACTGCTATCAATGTATTGATGAATATGGAGACCGAGAAAGGAGATTAAAAAATGGAAATCACAAGAGCACAACTATTTAACATGGCGGCAACCATTATGGTGGTGTCATGGCAAACCCAGCTAACGCACATTTATCAAACGACCAGTACGGACAGCAAATGGCACTTATAAATGTAATGTATTCGATTGAGCAAACCATGGTGCAAAAAAGAATTATGGTTGTTGCCTAACGCCGTTTTAAAATGTATTCGTAGGGGAAACCATGAACGAAGAACAACGAAGCATGACAGATGAAAACGCCGACGCTTGGTCAATGATTGCTCCCGTGCATCAAATACAACGACTGACCGACTGGGCCAACATGCTTGAGGCGCGGGTGAAAGAATTTAACCCGCAATATAGGGCATATCCTTGGGGGCGCAACGCGCGTCCCCTACAAAAAACAATCGACAAACGAAACAATGAAACTAGGTAATACCAGAGATGCAATTCACGATGCCTTGGCATGGGGATATTTGCAAAAAAACAATGGGTTTATCGAATACATGACCTATCTTGCCAAGATCGACAAATCGGGATTCTCACGGGATAATACGATGGATTTCCTTGAAGCTGGCTATATCTGTGCGGCTATCAATATCCTCCCAGGTCATTTGGGGGCTTGGCTCAAATTCTCCTATGGCCCAGAGGATTCCAGAACAATACAATCCATGCTTGCCTCTCATTTACGATTTCAGCTTTTCCCTATCTCCAATCCGAAAAAACATTACCGCATGATCGCAATTGCCGAAACTTCGCTCGAAGGGTATCGCTTGCGGATTCATCAAAACCGGGATTTACCGCTACAGATTTATGCCGAGAGATCGGGAGTGTGGCCGGCGAATTGGGATCGGGATGGGTGGGAAAAGAGGAAAGATGAGATACACGACACAATCAGGAATTGGGATGCGGAAGGAGTAGGACAGATTTCCAGGATGGTGAAAGCATTGCGGGGAGATTTGGAAGGGCAAAGACCGGCAGAGGTCTTGTCGGAGTTAAGAGCCTGATATCTTGAATCTCATTTATAGCGAATGGTTGGGCGTAAACGGAGGCACTATGTATTACCAGATATGTCCGAAGTGTGACGGCCAAGGAGTTGTGTCAAAGCCGCCATACGTTGCCGGTGACGTGCACCAGTGGACATCAACATGTACATCGTGGACGTGTGATGTTTGTCGCGGACAAAAAGTTTTATTGGTTCCGTGCGTGACGCCCAACGTTCTGGATGAGCCGCGCCGCAAATGAAGAAACAGGAAACAGCGCAACGTAACCGGCGTCGGCTCCAGACCGACAAGATTGTGAAGTATGTTCTCAGCAAGCACCTTACTTGCGAGCATGACAACATGCACGACTGTAACAGGTGTTTGGCTCGCTGGATAAGAGAGGCATTAGCCAAGTTTGCCTAAAATGAACAGGAAACGTGGGTTTCTCGTGGTTCGCAAATCCTGGGGTTGGGGGGTCGTTAGACTGCGCCGCCGACGAATACGAAGGATGTTAGTATGGCGTAAGATACGCGGAAAATGGAAGTTTAAATAGCGGGAGTAGGCCAGCGGCTGATGCTGATGTAAAGTTCCTGACAGATCGAGCCCTGTCAGGCTTTGGATTCTGCCATGGCTAGAACCGACGAAGAAAAGGAAGCACTCAAAGTCTTTCTACGTGAAAGACTCCTCATTGTCTGGCGCGGTCAGGTAGATGACTGGGAGGATGGGGTAAACTGGATCGCGAACAAGACCGGCTATTCAGTCGAGTTCTTCGAGAAAACGATTATCCCGTATCTGTGCGATTGGAACAGGCAGAAAGATTTGGCCGATGCCAAGGGCAAGTTCATGGCCGAGCTTCCGAATATCGGCCCGTTCATACGGAAGCAGAAGTACAAGAACCCTTTACCGTATCAGTTCACTGAACTAAAAGCGGGGATTCATGAAACCAATCAAGCAAAATGTCATTGCGGAAGAACAGCGGCCATTCTTGCCTTTGGAGAGTATCTTTGCTCATGGCACTACTCTGCGAAATACTGTAATGCCGGGAATACAGGACTCGACAGGCTTAGAAAAGCCTATCAAAACAGGATCCCGGCAAAGCCCGAAGAACAACTATTCGACTATCTGCGTAGATCGCTTCACATCGGAGCAAGAAAGAAAGCTGGTATGGTATCGGATTAAAGATTGGTCTCCTGATCTGGCTGGGTTTTTGTCTTCAATAGGAAAGACATTCGGCAAACCTGAGAAAACGAGGATCAAATGGAAAGGTTAAAAAATCTGGGATCGAACAATATTCTCCTTGTTGCGATAATTATCATGGCTAGTATTGTAGTCGGTGGCATATTCTTGACCATGCTTGTAATAAATGTAATAAAATCACAATCTCTCATAGAAGCCCGCGATAGCTGTCTTGTGTTGGCAGAGAGACAGAATCAGGAGATTGTCGAATTACGGGAAGTGGTGGATATTATGAGACCGTTGGTCAGGAAATACGGTCATTGAGGATGGGAACGAAGAGTCAGAGCGGGAGGTTATATTATATGGCATACGCAGACGATAATTGGGCAAAACTGGTCCCTGATTTGTTAGGCGCAGTGCTTGAGACCTTCCCGTTCATCCCCCCTGCCCGTGAGGTTGCCGGCGAAAATGGAAACTTTGTGGTCGAATGGCAATGTGCTGGGAAGTATTTTGAAATCGAGGACGCCGGTGACGGAACCCTGGCAATAATGACCGAAATTGACGGTGTGTATCGTCACTGGGTTTTGACGCCACAAAAACAGTCAACTATTATTTTGACATATTGCCTTTCAGGCCAAGGTACATCCTTTCACCCAAGATAAAGCTGGTTGGCATGCCTATAAGCTCAAACGCCAAGGCCTGTAATTCTGGCGTAGAGGCACGCATCATAATAACCGTCCCTACTGCTATGGATAGGGCTGCTGCGATGTACCTGAACGATCCACGGAGGTCTACTACCCATTGTGAAGGGGTTCCGTTAGGATTATCCAACAAAGCCATGGCTTTCAAACGCTCTATATTAGCATTTTCTAATTTAATCTGATCGTCTACCGACAAACCGATCCATTTCCTCGATACGGTAGCGAACAGATTCTTGAATAGGTCTATTGCGGCTGGCGCTACGACTGAGGCGAGAATAGTTTCCATGATTACTCCGGGATTTTGCAGTGCTGGCAATTGGTAAGCTCATAATGAGGCCCATCGAAGAAACCTTTGAAGTCTCCTCCCCATCTAATCCCTATTCCCAATTTATGGGCCGTCTCTTTCACAAAATCGGCAAAATCCACGATCTTGTTTTTATCCGCCCAATCCACCGGGTAAGGCATGACATCCACAGCGCACGATGGTTCATAGTTATGATTTGACTCGCCCCATCTCGCTTTCGACCTTCCGTTGCGGAAGGCCTCCTCTTGGGCTTCTTTCCCTCTGTGACCGCAGAGTATCTTGCAATCTTCGGTCTTGATGACTTCGCGGAAAAGTCTTTGCAGGTCTGGATGGCAGGTATCTAGAAGCGAAAGTGATTTTTGAGAATAGGAAGGCATAGGCACGTCCCGCAGTTCATCTCAGTTTCTGAATGTATTGTCTGGCCTGGTCCCCCAGTTATCCCGTTCGCCTCTTGGGGTGTAGAGGTCTTTCCTTATTTCCGAGATGGAGATTTTCAATTCCTGAATTGAGTCTTTAAGATGAGTAAGCTCAGAATAAACTATTCCCCCGAAGACAGCGGCGAAGATGATGATTTCGATTATCCTTGTGGTGTTCACATGAGGCTTCCCTTGTGTAATTAGCATAAATGGAAGATGTGCCGCCAGAGAAATTAGTTTTTCTACCATTAGACATTTTCCTGAGTTGCTGTGAATTGTGTGGTGGTAGTTTGGTCATTGCTCATTTGAATGGGATTCCTATTGAAAGACCTATTGCGGGATCGACTTTAAAATCTCCTGATTTGACCGGGGGAATGATGTTGAGTCTCCCGTTCCAGCCTTTGCCCTGGTATTTTAATTCCGGGATGAGAAACGGGACAGGTTTGTTAAGATACCCGCTAATCAATCCTGTGTTATATCCAACCGAAAGAGGGCCGGCTGAACCCAGCGTATTACCATATCCAGCATAGAGACTGTTTTTCCCGATAGAGTTTTTATAACCTCCAACCCCGAAATAACCTGAACTGTCTTTAAGACCCACCCTCATTCCTAATCCGGGATTCGATTCATTATATTTCCCAGCATTGCCTGGATGCCTGGAAAGCAAATGGATTATGGCTTCCAGCGATTGAGGGTCTAGTTCCATTTAGATGGGTTCAGGCTGCTTAGCCAGCTCGATGCGTTTCGCCAGTTCGGCCCCCGGCAGCGGCACAAACTGCGTGCCATCGTGGGTGTAGGCGATGACACCTTCCTGCTTGAAGTCCGCCGGCATCGCGGAGTCCGCCAGGCGCAAATAGCGCTTGCCCGATGGCGGCGTCATCACGCCCAGCTCGTGGTCGAGCACGAAGCCGCGCTGCTCGCCGCCGAATTCGCCCGTGACGGCATCAATGGTGTAGAGCACTTTCGGGATCACCGCAGAGGCCCCGGTCTGCTTATTTGTCACCGGGTCGAGTTCGACGCGCAGCGTGATGTCACCCTGCTGCACAAAGCGGCAATGGTGCTTGACGTAAGTGCCGTCTTCGCGGAGTTCGGCGTAGTAATTTCCAGTATCGAGTATCATTTCATTTGCTCCTTAGTTATTAACCTTTGAGAACGATGGCGTGGATTGCTCCATAGCCACTAGTTGAGTCTGATCCTACTGAGGTTGCTGTTAACGAAAGCACCAGCGTTCCAGAAACAGTAACTCTCAGAATTCCACCTACCGGGACCTGCCAGTCAGTAGCTATGGCTACGACAAACTTTGAACTGCGCAGATCGCCGAATGAATCGTATGCTAATACAGTTGCCCCGCCAGAGTTTTTACCCGCTGAGGCAATTACTATACCTGCGGTTCCACCTTTAGTCGCGTAGACTAAGGCTGAAACTATGATACGATCACCAGCCACTACTGAGCCTAAATCTAGTGTAGTAAGTGTTGTGCCGGTAGCAATTGTGATGCCAGAGCCGGAATTAGTTACCTCCGTCCTCTGCACCCGCGCGAGCCCGACTGTGCCGGCGGTCATTACGCCGTAACCGTCGAATACCACCGTGCCGTAAGCGAGAGTTATAGTATAATTGGGGTTTTGCAGGATGGCGTACGCTGCTACGATGGAATCGTACAGGCCGATAAAATTATCGCTCCGTTTGACCCATTGCCATTTTTCGGTGGCCCCATCGGAAAATGCCACCGCCGCTTCTTGCCCAGTGGTGCCGGAACGAACAATTATTTTTGTGGTGCTGGCAGCAGAATTCTGGAAAATCTGCCCTGTCTGGAACGTCCACGCCCCGCTTGCCGTCGGCGATCCGGCGATGGTGCCGGAGATCGTGGTACCGGAGAGCGTGCCGTTGACGTGCCTTATTTTTTGCTCAACCAAAAACCCGTTTGCAGCGGCGTTGACCATGATTTTAATCGACTGTAACGGGTAAACCGTTGTATCAGCCGATGTTTCGTTGATTGTATTGGATGCGGTGGCTCTGGCGAGAGCCACGTTGTTCGATGTATCGGTCGATACGACATCGCAATACCATCCGGCCGTCAAGGTAGCCGCGTCCGTAAGAGTAAGCGTTACTCCGGAACCAGATACCTGTATGACTTTATTGTAATGAGTCGCCCCCAGCGTGGTATTCGTTGTAACCGCCGTCGGGCCGTTGTCGAAATGCGTTACTAATTCCGCATTGATGGCATCGGCAAGAGTTTTGACAGGATCGGACAGTTTACCCTTAATGGTGGAGTATTTTACCTTATTGGCCTCTGTTACCGACCCGTCATCAGAGGGAGGAACTGAGTTATATCCGGATGTGCTATTGGATGAGTATTTTGTTCCCACGGCGGTTCTCCTGATTTTTCCCGTTTATTGCTCTTGTAGAGCCTGCAAATACGTAACAGCCGCCGCCACTTCCGGGCCGGTATATTTTTTCGGTTCTGCGGCTTTCAGCAGTGCGTCGATACCTTCGTCCGTGGTTAGCAGTTTTTTATATGCTCCCGGTAGAAGTTTCCTGGTAAGGAAACCACCTAAAAAGATGGTCGATCCACCGTGTCCTGTGCTCAATCCGGTCGCGGTTCTGGCTAATTCAACGTCTTTACCGACAACGCCTTGGGTAGCCTTTTCCGGACCTCGCGGAACAATGCGATCCATATATGCCCTGACCCTCAATAATTTGCCAAGCCGTTCTTTGTCGTCAGCGAATAGATTCATAAAATTTTTGTCCTCTTTCCAGTTTTTCAGCAATGACCTGAGATCGACGCCTGATCTTCCTACTTCACTGGAAATGGGACTGGTCGATTTGGCGATGAGATCGTCCGCCCACGATCCTTGCAGGGATTTTATGATTTGTTTATCGTTTCCGAGAAGCTCCGTTATGATTTCGCGTTGCTCCGGTGTAGATCTGGACCACGCGGATTGAATATCCTTGACGGTCAGAGGACCGCGCTTTTTAGTGGCTTTTTCTATCACCGCACCCAATGGTGTTGCCCCGACTTCGGCAAGATCGTTCATTGTTTTTGCGTATTTCACCCTGGCTTCTTTCAAGACAACGGCCCCGGGAGATATTCTGGATTCCCCTGCCTTATCCAGGGCATCTTCCATGAAACCCTTCATCAAATTTGCTCCGCGTTTTTGCGATGCCTTCTGTACATCTGTCAATATTCCTCCGGAAGGTTTCGCTTCGACTGTGTAATCGTGGAGCCACGATTGAACCGATCTGATATCGAACGCTCCCTTCGAGGGAAGTCTTTTAAGTTGTCTTCTGAGATAAGTGATTGTTGCTTTATCGGCTTGCCCGAGATTTTTTGCCTGTCTCATGGATTTGATTTCTGAAACTATTCCCTGTTTTACCGGAGTAGTATCAATCGTCCTTTTCGCCTTATCGAGCATTGCCGCTCGATCCAATGCGGCCTCGAATTCCGGAACGCGGGATGATTTCAGGGAAGCAATTTTAGCAACAGTCTTCCCAGCGAGGGCTTGGGATGCCGTTTCCGCAGTAGTCCCCCCTGCTATTTTCTTGACCCAGCCTATAATCCCGGTTAGATTATTTTCCGATCTGACCGCCGACGATTCCGGGAACGCTCCGGCAACTTCTCCTTCGGCTGCCCTTACTCCTTCCCCCAATCCTCTTTCGGATGCGGACAATTGCCCGCCGAATTCTTTTTGAAGTTTTTTCCCTTCCTGTACCAGGATCTTTCTTTGCGGGTCGCCGACAACTTGTGGTAATTCTGCCTTGTAAGCCAAACGATGCGACGGCCTGAGTGCGTCGATTCCAGCCTTCCCCAAGGCTCCGATTGCAGACGGAGCCATCGCCCCGGTCATTTCCGCATAGGGATTACCGGGGAATATTTCATTCGCTGTTGCCGCACCGGTTCCCGCTGTCAAACCGGAAGCAAGCGATTTACCCATTCCGATACCGCCAATTCCAGGCGCGGCGAGACTAGACCCGACATAACCCGCTACTTTACGACCGAATTGAGCTTCCGGATCCGGTTCCGGAGTTGCCTCCAGTTGCCTCAATTTATCGGTAATAAACGCCGTCGGGCTCCAATTTTTCTTTCCGGTCAACATGGCCGGGATTTCCCCAACAGTCCCGATGCCCAATCCAGCGAGAAATCCTGGTGCCCCGCCGACGGCTCCACCGGCCGCTGCGAGCACTACAGGAGGCGCAATACCGCTTTCTACCGCAGATCCAGCATATTGAGCGGCACGACGTTTCATATCTTCCGGGACATCCCGGCCAAGCTGGAATGTTCCGTAGCCTTTGATTCGATCCAATACAGCTTGATCCAATACAGCGGCTTGTTTTTCTTTCTTTTCACCCGTGAATACTCCCCGGCTGCGGAGTTCATCGAATGCAGCAGCTTGATCTTCTGTCATTTCCCCCGATGAGCGCCGACGCGCTAACTCAACCAAAGCATCGCTTTTTTCGCTCATTGTCCTAGTGCCTTTTTGAGCAAATCTTCGTTTGACATATTCTTGAATTCTGGTTTTTCGTTCTTACCCGGTCTATCCGGCCTATGCCTCGACAGACTTTCGGATAGATTTTTTCTTGCAATATTTCTTGCCATTGTCGTGTAGGGATTATTCTTGCCGGACGAATATGGTTGAATTTTATTTATATCAATACCGATATTGTCGGCAAGTTGCCCCCATTCTTCCGGAATCTCGTAATCTTTTCCTTTGTAATTGGAAATTTCAGATTTGATGATTGCAGAGAAAAGATTGGAGAAGTTCTCCGCACGTTTCCTGTTGTGCGCTTCCGGCAAGCCAAAAGCCGGGCGAATATCCATCGCCCTCTTGATGTCCGGCTCGGACGCGGCTCCCTTCTGGAAGGCTTGCGCCAGAAAATCGAACTGCTCTATGGCCGATTGAGCATTGGTAACGTCTTGATCTCCGGCATTGGCCCAAACTTTCACTCTTTCGATATTCCCGCCAACTCTGCCTGAAATTTTTGTCAGGGCGGGAATGATGTCCTTCATAAGATTAAGAGCATTAAGACCGGAAGTTACTTTCGTTACTGTATCTGCTGGAACGGCTTTTAAAACTGGGCCTTCCTGTTTATCTCCACCTCTACCGATAGTCGCCGCTAAATCAGCAAGTTTCTTTGCTCCCTCAACATCGCCCATGCCAAGCAACTGTTGCATGGCCCCGCCCAAATCCGCTTTCCCAGGTGCCCCTGGAGAACTCATTTCTTCATTCGGTTCGTAAACTGGTGCTTTGGGTTGTTGGAAATTACTGCGGAATATTTCTCGCTGACGAATGGCTTGACTGACAAATGGCGCTGTCTCCGGGTAAAGTTCTGTGAATCCCTGGATATCCTCATCCTGATATTCTCCAGCCACAATACCGGATAAAACCGACCTTAATTGTGCTTGATTACCTTCGTCGGATAAATTGAAACGCCGCTTGCTAATTCTTATCGTCGGTTCATCCGGGTCTGTAGGCGTTAAGTCTCTTAACGAGAGCGAATTGGGGCGCATTGGCATAAAATTATTTCATCGTCAATTTTTGAAGTATCGGTTCCTGCCTCCAGCTTGAGCCGCTGCTTGTCCCTGTGCTGCCGGACTCTCCCCAGCTTTCGGCGGTGCTTTCCGAACCTTTACCCAACAAGAAAGCCTGCAATTCCTGCTGCAAGCGTTGTTGCGCGATTTCCGCAGGTAGTCCGGATAATTGCGCTTCCATTTGCACTTTGCCGATAATGGTATTGAGGATATCTTTATCAATTCCAGTGACGGCCTGGAGCGTATCGGCATCCGCTAATGCAGATGCTTCTCCTATGCTTCTGGCGGAATCCATGTCGAAATTAGACATTGCCTGCTCACCGAACGAAGACCCTCCTAAACCTCGTAATCCGACCGATTGACCCAGTTCCCCTCTCCGGCGCGCGATGGCTTCTTGAATCGGGTTCAATCTTGCCTGTCTTAACGCACCTTGATTCCCCAACAAAGACGATCTGGCCGTCCCCATTTTCGATATAAAATCATCCACTCCTCCGGATAAAACAGGGGACAAATTACGGTATGAAGCCAACGATTCTTCTTGTAATGCCCTAATCGACGGATCGAGCGACAAAGTTCCATTTTGGAACGAGGAAAACGGAGTTTTTGTTACACCGAATGTCGTTTTCTGGCCGCTTTTGCTTCCTTGTTTGCTCCAGCTGCTTTGCGCGCTGGATTCCTCCGTCTCGCCGCCGCCGAACAATGTTTTAGTTATGTCGCCCATTTTTTGCCTCTGATCGAATAAATGTATTCATCGCCTCTTATATCTCCCATGGGGATTTTGCCTACTGCGTGAAATACATTAGGCGGGAAATAGTTCACGCATTTGTCGAATAAGACCGTCGATTCCTTCAAACTTTTTACCACGCAGACCCCGGTTTTCTTCGAGTAACGAATCATCTGGAAAAACGCAATACAAGTCCGCAGAATATTTCTCTTCGTGGCCCATGGGAAAAAATGAACGTGCGGCTCGATTCTCCAGTCGTCGCCTTTTACTGCAATCAGCGCGATCAAACCCATGCCGTCAAACTCACGATTTCTGTCTTCCACGACGTAAAACGGAAGTCTGTTTGCAGCTTCCAGCATTTTTAGCAGGAAATCTTCCTGCGTATTTATGTCCGATAAGAGTGGAATCGGGTGATGTTTATGGGCAACCCATACGATCGAGATATCTTTTGAGAATCCAGACCCCGTTGCATTTTCAGTTATCTGTAACGGCCTGATATGAGGTCTATCGTGCTTAAACAGCCGATTTCTTGCTTTTTTGTGATTGTTCACACTTCAATTTTCATTATGTCGAATAATTGAGATGACGTTACGGATAATTCGAGATTGAACCCAGCGCCTCTACCGATTGGGGAAAATCCTTTGGACGAAACTCTGTCGGCATAGAAAAATCCCGAATTCCAATAAAACAATCCGCCGAAATACCCCGGCCCACCCCAATACCCTCCTGGGTCTCCAACTGGAGGTCCTTCCAGGGGAACGGTGCAAGTATTGATTGCATAATCCTCTCCCCACTCGAAATCCATGATTAGATCGGCATCGGCAATGCGCCGGTAAAAAACTCTCCCCCTCAATTGTTGTAACTGGGGATTGAAATTTCCAATATTGTCGTAATATTTCGATCTGCGAAACGCTTCAATGGTGGTATTACCGTTATCCCCATCCCCGGTTCCTTCCAGACAATAAATGTTCCCCGTTGAATCTCCGAAAAAGACAAAATAATCGTCTGTCCCGGGAGAGCGCATGTAAACTGCGGTATTTGTGGAAAATGACGATGTATGCCCGGTTTTATAAATCGACCATGGGGAAAATCCGACTGAAAGCATATCCTTGAAAAAAACAAGCAGTTTATTCGAGCCTGCAAAAAAATATACTTTCTGCCTCTGCTGGTCGTAAACTGAAATGCAGTCAGTCAAATTTTCAACAGTAGGTCGTATCCACCGCGATAGATCGTCGCCTTTGATATCGCCGTAAGTGTCGGTAGACCTGACGGATTCCACACCGCCGCCTTTTTTCATGTAAAAAACATCGTCCCCGGTAAGAATCATGGTTTCCGTACCGGTGGCGAACGACCCCGGATAAAATGGATCCCATTGGAAATTGACCGAACTTGTACCGGATAATTTCCACAAACTCCCGCCTTCGGTGGAAATTATCAACGTGCCGTAAAACGGCGCTACCCCGTTTATCGGGCGCAAATCCGGCGTTACCATGTAGAAAGCTTCGTTCCCGGTACTGAACGATGAATCCTTCGCCCTCAGAGTCGTATTATACGAAGTCGGAGTTTCAAAAGCCGATGCCACAAGAAGATGCGGCGTATCGTTCCCGGCCTTTACATTGAACAGCCACATCCTCCCAAGATGAACGAGTCCGTATTTCGCATATAGATCGACCCCCAATCCAGTCGTAAGCGTTGTTAATGCCGAACCGTCCCATTTTTTTACAACGGTCAGTTTGGATATATCGGTTATTACCGAATAACCGCCCAGGGTCCATGTGACGCCTCGCAATTTAGAGGCCGTATTGACCGTTCCTTTCGATGTAAAGGTCGAACCGTCCCACAAATAAACCGTATTTGCCGACTGAACCAGCGTTGTTTCAACATCCGCCGAGGTAATCAACTGGACAAATCCGTTTATTGAAGCTGCATTAGTAGCCGTCCCCTTGTTGTCGAATGGTTTTCTCGGACGAAAATGAGTATCTCTGGATCCAAGCTCAAAATTGTATCCGAGCGTGCATTCTTGATCTTGAACGAGTGTTATATCCTGCTCATTGAGGCCGCCTTCAAAAGTAAGGGTAGCCATTAGCGGTATGAATATCCGTAATATGACGATGGGTTATCATGCCTCAGAAACGCATACAGCCTCGATTTAGCATTGTTGTAAGCGGCGTCTTCAACCAATAATCCTAAATCTTTATCGGATTTCATAAAGAAGAACCTTCGAGCCGCCATGGAAACAAATGAATAATGTTCTTCGTTGTTGTGAAACGGCATGGTATCCGACGAATTGGAAACCATGACAGAAGCTTCATAATCATAGGCAAGACTACGGTTGTTGTAAGTGGAATTCGGTACGTTATAAAAAGCGATTTTCTTCGTAGTCGTATTGTCCCAATACCAGTAATTCGGCGCGCCTTCCGTTGTCTTGTAAAGAAGATCGTAATGCTGGAGCAATTCTTCCCCGCCTTTGTATTCGTAAATCCTGGTTCCGTCGGTTGCGTCGTAAAATGACGCAATTCCGAAAAAACGGATGAAACCAGCCGCTAATGCGTAACTTCTGGTTGAAGTCAGCAAAGTAATCGTGCCAGATGTTTTTTCGTATGGAACAAGTCTTTCGGAAACAATCTCGGCGATTTCGTCTTGAATAGCGATTTGAGACAATGAAATATCCGAGGCATGCTGCGTGTCACCGAAAGTCGTTATGCCGTCATCTCCACCGCGAATAATTCCATTTATTCTCAAAACCCGATTAACCGAGTCTATGAAAGTCGCCATGTAAGACTCCAAAAAGAAGGGGGCGTTAGCCGCCCCCAATTTATTGCTATTTTGTTGTTAGTAGTATTCTCGGTACTACGAGATGTCCTTACACAGGGTCTGGATTTTCACAATCCAATTCCCATTGAGGATTTTCGTAGCATGCCACGCCTTCCATGAAACCTGACCGATTTCATTGAACGCATCGGCGATGCCGGACGATCCGGGCTTGTGATAGATGATCTCGATAGGTTTGTCCCTGTTCTCATCCATCGTCTTTACGGAAGTGCCGAATGCCGCTCCGAGCCCGACCGTGCCAATCGCGTCCTTGCCGTAAACATACGATGTATACACATCGTTGGTATCGACGGATGTGCCGCGAAAGACATTTGAGGTTGAGGTTGTACCGGCTCCGGTTTCGATGGGAGCGATTTCGGTAGTCACCCAGCGAACGCCTCCGACAGCGCCGTGTTCGCCCACGAGCGTTTCAGTATACCCGCCGTATTGCTCGACACCGACATACCCGGTAATAGCGCGAATGTCGATTTCCACATCGGGGTGGTTAATACCGAAATAACTGGCGCGAACAGTCGATGTATTGACGTTCGTTGAACCAGTTCCCATCGGGAACAACTTCATTGCGGAATTACGTTGAAGTTTGTTGACCGCCCACTTCACATCGTTTGTCAGCATCTCGGCGACCACGGCGCTCTTATTCGCCGCGCCAGAGGCGTAGCGAACTTGAGAAGCGTTGTCGAATTCGAGACGGGCAACCGAATTCAACGACTCTCCGGCGTTTGCGCCGAGAACATCCATGAGCGCCATCGTGTCGGAGTCGATATTGAACAAGTCAATTTCTTCTGCCAGGGTGATGCCGTTGGCATACTTGGCTACAGCCTTCGAGATGTTGGTATAGGTCGGGCGAACCGTGGTGCGGCCGATACCGAAAGCTACTGTGGAACCGGGGGACGCCTGAGTGAGCGCCGTGGTTACCGCAGCAAGGTTTTCGATTCGACGCCACAATACGGTGGCCGAACCCTTTTTCTTGTCCAAAGTTCCGGGTCGGGTGCCATTGAAAAACGGCAACACCTTACGGGCCGCACTCAGAAGTCCACGGACATATACGTTATTGACTTCTCCGGGGAGGTCTGAGGTACTGGTTGTTAAAACAATAGCCATCTTTATTACCTTCTATTAGTGGCCCACCATCTATCGAATTCAGTATCGGACATATTAAGCGGTTCGCTAGAACCGGATTTCTGCTGAGTTGTAGACATGGCCTTTTGACTTGCCTTGGCCGCTCGCTGATTTTCCATCAATTGAGGATCGGAACGCACCTGAAAGACTTTGCCGGCCTCGGAGGCGATAACATCCAGGGCTTCGTTCAGAGCATTCGGGTTTACGTTCCTGTTATCCCAGATTCGCTTGAAAATCCGGTCATCCCGGTATTTCTTCTCAAGCAGAATCTCCGCGTAAACAGAGTCAATTTTCAGTTTATCAGTGACTTTTGCGACCGCCTTGTTGACCTCGGTATTCAGTTTTTCCAGTTCTGCGTTTTTCCTGATCTCCGTAACGGAATTCGCCAGCTCCCTCAATGTCCCGCCGATAACGGTATTTTGATAAGCCTGGTATTTATTCCACCCTTCCAGGTCGGAGACTGGATCCGGCACAGCCAAAGGCTGTGCGTATTGCGGCGGTTGCTGAACTTGAGGCTGAACTTGAGGCTGAAAATTCTTTACTTCCTCCTCGACATTATACTTCTTGGCAACATCCGCCAGAGTAGGTTGAGGGGCTTCTTTTACTTCCGTTTCAACAGGCGCATCGCTCTGCTGAGCATTTTCTTCATTCATTTATGTTCTCCAATCTTAAAAATATCACCCAAATATCGAATCCTTCCTTTTTGGCGGATTCGTGCTTCCAGACCTCCGTATTGTCGTTACGGGGATCGTGGCCCGGAATGACCGGTCTTTGATCCATGATTGTTTCAATCACGGACATAAATCGCGGATCAGTTTTCAATTCAAGAAGATATTCGTTATTCATGCGGCTTCCAAAAGTATTTGGAGGATCAGATGTTCTTCTTCATTCATTTCTTCTTGAACCTCGATCAACCTTTTCTGCGATTTTTCATATTTATCATTTATCTGCTGTTCGGCTTTTACAAACGCATCATGGAAGTTTACCATCGCTATTTCAACATTATCTGCAAGACGTGCTTTTTGTTCCAGCTTCTTTGCCGCTTCAAAATCCGCTTTCTCTGCGGCAAGCCGGATAAGCCGAATCAATAGTTGCGATTGCCCCGCTTTGTGAGACCATGCTGCCCCAAGTTCCCAATGAAGTTCCTCCGGCGACATAACTCCCAGCCGTGCCAACCTCGGTGAAGTCTCCGAGCGCCGGAGACGCGGTAGTCTGAGATGGGGTGACTGTGTTGTCGCAAACAGCGCATTTGATGTCATCCGTTGACTCCCATCCGCCATCCAGCATGAAGGCAAGGGCTTCGTTGAAAACGATCAGATCGCCCCTGGCCATTATTCCCTGGCTCCGGTTGCTTCGGCCAATTTACCATTGGCATCGCGTGTAATTTTGACCTTAATCGGCTTATTCATATGGTTGATAAGAGTGCTTACTGTTTTGTTCATTTCCGATAATTTGTTGTCCACTTCCGATGTCTGTTTCTCTGAAATGGACAAAATCTTGTCGAGAGAACCGACGATGGCATTTATTTCCGATATAGATATCACCGGTCCCTGCTGACTACCGGCGGATTTCGCCACTTCCAATTGAGCCTTGAGCACGCTCAATTCTCCTTCGAGCTGCGTTTTGAATTCAGTGACATTTATCTGTGTTTCCGCGCGCATCTGCGCTTCAACCATCTTGGCTTCATTAACCGCCTTAACGATGGCAAGTTCTTTTTCAAGCTCGAATGTTTGCGCTTTAAGCTCATCAATGGCTTTCTGCGCCTCTTGCTTGACCTGAGCGACTTCCGGAGATTCTTCCGGAATATTTATATATCTTTCAGGATTCTTAACCCCGGCATCTTGGTAAGCCTGTTTTGCCAATTCCAGGACATTCGGGATATCCCTTGTTTTCTCGTTCCCGAGAAGGAAAGCCGTTACGTCATTCGTCCGCGTAGCCCTCGCCTTTTCTCCCAATGCGCCCCTTGAACCCACCACATCGAATACTACGTTATCTGGTATTTGATCGCGGGTTACGCGCATGAAATCCGGGGCATCCAATTCCGGGTTATAAAACGTATATCCTTCCAGGTTTGCCTTGTTCAATTCATGCTGCATGTAGAGAAACGGCCTAAGAGCATGTCTTTCCTGTTTATCCACGAATTCAGCAGTACGAATTTCCGCCTTTACATCCGCCGTGGTAATTTCGGTTGCGGTTTTGTCAGTTGAATCGCCGCCCGCTCCCGAACGGATAGCATTGATGCCCAACCCCTGATTCAATTGTCCGATGATGAATTCCAACCCTATCATGGCGGATTGCGGATCTCCTGCCTGTATTTCCTTTATTCCATAGGTCCCTTTGACGCCGATTTTGGCCCCGGGAGCCATTCTTGGCCCGCCATCGAGAACCATTTGAGGATCGTTTGCATCGTAAGCAATCGGCGGTTCCACCTTCATTGCCATCGAATCCACCAGCTTGTTCGCCAACTGGCTTCCCAATTTTTGCAACGGTGCCAGCTTGATAAGTGGCGACGTGGAATACGGATCGCGAATGTCCATCCGTTCGTAGCCTGAATAAATTATGGACGGATAAGGAAGTTCGTTCGGCGCGTAGTAAACGATAATGTCGTTTGCGAGAATGACTTTTGAATTCGGGAGAACGATGGGGCTATCCCCGCGCTCTATTTCCAGGTCTCCGTAATATTTAATTAACTCGATATCGTCCGTTTCAACATCCTTGTTGTCATGTTTCTGCTTCCCACTCTTTTTCACCCTTTCGATGTTTTCTGCCATCCAGCCGTCGCCAACGGCCATTTGCCGAAGTAGATATAACGGGATGAAATCCACCAGGATCATCGAACCGGTGTAAAACAAATCTGTCCCTACTACCGATGGTGACGGGTCAGGATATGAATTCCACATGGAATATGGAACCCATACCGGTGCCGATACCTGGTTTATGCCGGAACCATCGGTATATCGGATCCGATTATCCATGCGGATTTCAGCGACATAAGAACCGTGGTGGAGAGCTTCCTTTACGGACAGTTCATACCGGGCTTTCAAGCCGAAATCCATATGTTGCTGAACCAGCAATGCCCGATAGGCTTTATCGGTAAAATCCTGCGATCTTGCGTTTACTTGTTTAGTCCCGGTATTGGGATCCAAAATCGCAGGCAATTCTGCATGGGACTCGAACCATGAACGGTTCGTCGGAAACGTCAATCGCATAACATCGGCGGTAATGATCTCAGAAGCCTTCGCCAACTCCCCTAACTCCATGACTGAACGCCATTCGGGGTCGATTTTTTTCCCGTCCCTGGAAAACCGTTTCATCGGCTCCATCGCAACCTGCCGGTCCACTTCCTTCCAGATTATTTCATGGGACTTGCGAAATTTCTGATCTTTACGCGATTTATATTCAGAACGTATCTTATCCGCACATTTGTCCCAATCTTTACGGGAAATTTTTCTTTTTTTGATACCGTTTATATCCGTCATTTCAGCCCCAATTACTCATGCCCGCATAAGATTGTTGTGGTTTCGCTCTGACGGGTTGCGTCATGGCATGACGCCTCATCTGCACCGCGTAACGGGTAGCGTCCATCAAGTCATCGTTGAGTTTTACGATTTCACCGTCCTTGCGATGGTACATTCGCCACTCATCGAACCAATCTTTCAGGTGCGAAAATACCTTGAACCGTCCGGTTTCCATGCGCGATAGAATTTCCAGAACGCCGACTTCGACGCCATTCCCTCCTTGGCCTTCCTTTTGCCCTATCGAGGGTGGATTTGAGAATGGCTGGAAGTGCATGTTACAACCCATGGATCGGTATAAATCCGCCATGGGTTTGCCGGATTTCGGGTCATGCTTCATTCCGTCATGCGGCCATGCGATTGGAACCCATTCCCCACGCGATTTGATGGCTTGCGCATGGACTTCCAATAAAGCCTTGGATTGTTTCCAAACATCGTAAACGTAGATTACGTCCGTGTCCCGATCCCATGCGAGACATACCAGCGCAGCCGGGTGATCCCACCCGAAATCCACCGCGAAGATTCTCGCCCAATGACCGGGAATAACTATCGGATCGGTTTTGAGAACGTCTTCATTCACCGGATACACGATACCTGTGCCCATCATCGGCACACCCCGGCGGCGCATTTCTCTTTCGTGAGACGGGATTGCCCCTAATTTCTGTTCCTGTTTTTCGGGAGTCATGTGAGGCGCATCGTCCCATTCCGCGTGGACGACAGCCTGTCCCATTTTTAGATCGTTTACGAATTGATGCACTACGTTCGTAAATCCTTCTTCCGGGGTGAAGGTCAGGAACAAGATACCATTGGTGGCGAAAGTCCCACGAAGCATTTGCGACCATACGTCCGCAGGCGGTTCTTCGTCACCCCAACCGCCGTCGATACGGTATCCCATGAATTTCTTCGCACCTTGCTCATAGGCACGAAAATAAACTTTCGACCACCCGCCGGAAACGTGTTTCACCAAAACGGAATCGTAAGCGTTTGGGACTCCGGGCTTTCTCGTAGGCTCCCCGATGAACTTCTTCGGAACCGCTCCGGTCCCGAGCGACCGGTCATCCGTGGGCTCACCGAAGATTTCACGTTGGCATCGGTCACGAGTCGTTTCGTTCGTGGTACTGGCAACCATCCATTCGACCGGCTTATCGAATCTATACCCTTCCCACCACGCAGGATACAGACCGGTTAAATGAAACGCCGTCTCCATCGCGCCGCAAAATGTCTTTCCGACCTGATTCCCGGCGATTAACGCTCTTTGAGCGGCCAGTCCACCGCCCAGTCCATGAGCATGGTGAAACTTTTTTTGATAACCATACGGCTCGTAGAATTCGAGCCTATGCGTATTCCGGTAATTTTCTATTTGCGATACGAGATTTGTTACGTCTTCAAGTTTATTCATTAAACTTATTCACAAGATTCCATAGTCGTTAAGCTGTTCCAGCCATCAAGCTGTTCCAGCCATCTCAAAACTTATTCACACATTGTAAGCCACGCATTGTTCACAAATAGTTCCGGTAACGTCTTTTCTCAAATGAGCTGAACGCAAGTTTTGAAAAGAAAGGCTGTTCCAGCCATCCATGAAAGGTACTTCGTTTAAATCCGCCATCGTCCATTTATCCGCCGCATCGAAACAGCAAGCCGAAAGTTTTCCATCGTGAGTAATGTGACCTTCGGTAAAAGCCGACCAGCAAGGAAGCGGATCGCGCAACGCCCCCAACCTTGCTTGATTCCCGGCCGTTGGCCTGTAACCCAATTCGCGCTCGCGCTGCGCGGACAGGTTTCCCATCGAATACAGCGGTAGCCAGTAATGTTGGTCTACATATGGAAGAATTTCTTCCACCAATTCCTGCATTTTATCCTGCTGTTCTCCATCGTATTTGATACTGGAGGCATAAAGCCGGCAGGCATATTTACCTTGCTCGCGAACCCAATAAGTATTTTTGAGATTCATGAGCGATTGAACCCATAACTTCGATTTGACCCCGGCAACTTTCTCGAATTGTTCCGGGTCGGCATTGTTCATGCTGAATTTCAGCGAATCCAGACCGGCTTCCATGCACGCCTTTACTGTGGATGCATCCGCCAAACTTCCGTTCGTTGTCAAAAATACATATGGAAATCCGACTGTTTTGGCATACGAAATAGCCTCCGGCAACCAACCGCACATGAACGATTCGCCGATGTAAAATACCCCCAGTTCACGAACCCCCGATTGGTACATCTCCAGTACGATACGTTCGTAAAATTCACGATCCATCCCACCGCGTTCTTTCATTCTCAGCCGGTGTGCACAGAATCCGCATCGGTAATTACATTGCGACGTTAATTCTATTTTTACCGATTTCGGGGCCGGAAGGATCGCATGACGATATTCAGGGGGAATTCCGGTTATTGCGTCGATTCTATCGGTAATCATTTTTCCTTTTTATGAATTGAATTGAGTTTTGAAATCCATTTCCTATCGCAAATATTCATTGCATCCTGCGCTTCTTTCCACCAGATCGAGGCCCCCGGCGCATCGCGATATTCATGCATCGCCGGAACCCCCAGCGTCCAATGCAGGATTTTCCCTTTTATGGAATCTCCTTCATCGACTAATCTATTCCATTCGGGAGGCAACTCTCCGATTTCATCCGGTTTCAACCATCCGAACCCATGCCAGTAATCTGGACTGGTTTGTTCCCAATCGACCCTCCGCCAACCGTAATGTCCGGGGTTGATGAGCATTACGCTCGACCAATGCTTGCATGGATAAGCAACATTGACGGACTCCATTTCCGTTCCCTTGAGCTTGGGAGATGTCGGTGAATAAACATTACGCTTGACGACCTGAACCGCTTTATACGGTTGCCACAAGGCTTTAAGACCAGCTATGTCCGTAAGACAGACCTGATCGGCTCCATCCGCGAATAGAACCGGGTCACCTGAATATCCAGATATACGAGCGCAGAGATAACGTGAGAAGGTGAACTCATTAGAGGCCCGCAAATTCAATTTCGAGAAAGGCGAGAAATACGAATTTGGATCCTTGATTCGTCTATCCAGAAGCGTGAATTGGACCGGAATGGATGCTCGCTTGATTATCGAATGCTGGAAAACCCATGACCCCAACGCTTCCCGTTTATCGTAACCGAGGAATACCTTCATGAGTGCCTTCGGCATAGGCCGAATTCCGCCCGTTTATGAAAATTTCCGATGTAAATTCCTTTTTCGTGTATACGGTCGGCATTTTTATACGAAACCGGATCTTTTTTACGATTTATGCTGTACCATTCGATTGAACGCGATCTCAGAAAATTACCTCCGACGATTGGCCGGTGTTCAATTCCCTTTTCATCGAGCTCTTTCTTTATTTCTTCTATTTTGTCGTCAATAATAGCAAAGGCAAACCAGGATGATTTTCCTGTTCCAGGCTCTTTCTGAGACCACCAACCCCGGTTTTGACATACTTCCTTCCATCGTTCGGCGTTTTCACGTCTTGCGGAGATAAATCCGTCAATCTTCCTTAACTGTTCAATCCCAACCGCCGCTTGCATTTCCATCGGCCTGACGTTGTATCCAGGGAAAAGAAATTCATACGCAGATGGCTTTACATTAAAGACATTCTTTTCCGGTAAGTGCCTTGTCCATCCGTGAGAACGAAGACATAAAAGCATCTGGTAATAATATTCGTCATTCGTGGTAATTATCCCGCCCTCCATTGTCTGGATATGGTGAGAAAAAAACATCGAATGTGAAGACATCAACCCGAAATTACCGGTTCTGAAATTACTATAAACCGCGCCCATGGACTCGCAATTGTCTTCCAGAATATTCGTGGAAGGGAACCAGCGATAATCATTGGGGTTTCCCAGCAGATTTACCGCCAGGATCAAATCCCCGCCTTCATAAGCTTCTTTCAGCGATTCAATGTCATAGTTCAGCGTGTCTTTGTCTATGTCCACGAACTTCAACGTCCATCCATATTGCTGAAACGGAGAATAGGACGTAGACCAGGAAACCGCCGGTACAATGACCGTGCCGGCTTTATTCCTGAACGTATAGGCCGCAACCATGAGAAGGTTTGCAGAGGAACCGGAATTGACCATGACGGCATACTTGGTCCCCACCCACGCCGCGTACGCCTCCTCGAATTCCTTTACCTTCGGTCCCATCGTGAACATCCCCGAATCCAGGACGTTCAAGATGGCTTCTCTTTCTTCCAACCCCCAGGTACTAATCGCCAATGGATGCTTCTTTACAGGCTTTTGCAATTTCAGACTCCATCATCTCTTTGATTAAAGATTCAAAGGAATACTCTGGTTTCCACCCCAATGCTCTGATCCTGGACGAATCTCCAATCAGGCTGCCTACATCGGCGGGGCGGATATAATCTTTATCTTGTTTTACAAAACCAGACCAATCTTCAATACCGATATATCTGAATGCCTCCGTCAGAAGTTCTCTGACTGATCTGGATTCTCCGGTAGCAACGATATAATCATCCGGTCCAGGTTGCTGCATCATGAGCCACATGGCTTCTACAAAATCTTTCGCATGCCCCCAATCTCTCCTGGCATCCAGATTCCCGAGAAAAATATATCTCTGTAGCCCGAATTTTATTCTGGCTACTGCCTGACAGACTTTCCTGGTTACGAAATCCACTCCTCGAATCGGAGATTCATGATTGAATAAAATTCCATTACAGGCATACAGTCCATAAGCCTCACGGTAATTAACCGTCAGCCAATATGCTGCAAGCTTCGATATTCCATAAGGACTTCGTGGATGAAATAGAGATTTTTCATTCTGCGGCGGCGGTGTCGATCCGAATAATTCGGATGTTGACGCCTGATAGAATCGTGATCCGGTGGATTTCGCACCTTCCAGTACGTTCAATGTACCGATAGCGTTTATCTCGAACGTCGTTTTCGGGATTTTGAACGACTCTCCAACATGCGACATTGCCGCCAGATGGTAAACTTCATCCGGTTGAATATCTTGAATCAGATCTTTTATAGATGGATCGGTGACATCGCCTTCATGTACGATAACACCAGATGGAATGACTTTGGATTGCGCGGTTCTTCTCGTTAAACCATGAACCCTATAACCTTTATTCAAAAGTAATTCAGTTAAATATCTGCCATCCTGGCCGGTCAGTCCGGTAATAAATGCCTTCAAACGGCCTCCTTACGCTGGCGCACGCCCAGGGGCTTTAAATGAACCTCAAGCTCGACAGATATTGCCAACTTCCTCTCGTCGGCGCGAAAAGAAGACTTTTCGATAACGAAGAATTCCGATAATTTATTTATCCACCATTCCGGTGGATGGACCGTAAGGTGTGCATTTCTCCCGTCCGGCAACTTCTTCGCGGCCGGAGAACAACTGATAGTGAAAAACCCGGCTTTAATCATCTTGGACTTGATATGTCTCAACACATCATCCAGACAATCCGGCTCTATATGCTCAAGAACATCCGTACACACCACCAAATCCGCAGGTTCCGGTTCGTTGGAAAACTCAGTAATAGCGGGGTCGTATTTCTTGTTTACGAGAAGTTTTCCTTTACCGCATCCATAATCGAGGACATCTTCATATCCGAGTGCTTTGATAACGGCATTCCTGAATTTTGAGCCGGATCCGAAGGATCTATATTTTTCGTGCATCCTGATAAGTTGTTTTTTATACTTATCGCTAAGCAGCATGAGGCATAACTCTTGGTTTCGCGCCCTTCTTTTTAGCGCCCTTGGCGTGAAAGAAATATTCCCCCAACACAGACCTTTCAACGACATCCAGGTCCGCCAATGACATTACCCGGTCTTTTGGAATCTTGAAAAACGGGGATAGATTGTTGCCAGATATGCCGGATTTCTCTCTGGCAAAGTCGAATGCTTCACAATCATGCCACCGTTTATGATCCTTGAACCATCCATGCCGGATAAACCCGATGTAATATTTCAGGAATTCCCTGAATTTCTCATTTTCGGTGTCGAAACCGATAAACCCGGTTTCAGTATGAAATCCTTCCCTCCCCAAATACGAAAGACCCTTACCGTCGAACAGTTTTATCAACCAATCGTCGGTAACGGGTTTTCTGACAATACTGTCTGCATCGAGCCAAATAACTTTGCCATTATAATCTTTCAGCACATCCCATTGTGCCAACATCTTTCGTGAGAATCTCCATACATCGTAGTTATAATTATATTTACCGTTTACCATTCCATGACATACGGGCGTATTCTTGATGTTTTGATAGAAATTCATTGCCCCTTCGATGTCGAAGAAGTTTCTAACTTCTATTTTTCCATTGTCTGTGTCTATGTCTATCGGTTTCTCGACATAGACAATAATTTTACTCGGCCAATTTTTAATAACCGACTCCAGCATCTTCCTGGCGTAAGTCTCGTACCCGGTACTGGAAAATGTGGTGATTGCTAATGTGGTATTTGCTAACAAATATTCACCTTATAAACATTTGAAAGAACGTTCAACAACCGATTTTCATTTTCCCAGTCGTGGTTCGGGTACGGACCCGCTCCGGTTCTCGGGATTGCAAAATTTCTGTCAAATGGAATCTTTGGATTCAATAATGAATCGAACCCTAAAAGACAAATCTCTTTCGGGGACCATCGCTTGATCGCTATCAGAATAGCGGCCATCCCGGTGGAAACATTAGGATGACATGCCCCCATTTGCCTGAACCTGAGATTCCAGTAATTGCAATGCTCCAACGGGATCATTACCGGTTTTTCGAGTTTCGTTATGGCCTGAATAACCGATTGAGCGTCGAAATGCCCTTTTTTCGGGTAAGCCCAATATTCATTGGCCTCGATTTTGAAGAAATTACCCATTACCTCCGTAGAAGCGCAAACAGCATCGGTTCGTGAACCGTAATCCGGTGTTTCGATGACCGAACCGGAACCTTTGAGCCTCACCACCTTATCGAAAGAATCTATATGCGCTCCAAGTCCCGCGTTTTTAAGCGATGGGCCATGCCCCACGATTACGATATTCATGGTTTGCTTAATGAAGCCTCGTTCTTTCTTCCGATCCCATGAGTATGTTCATCAACTCCATTGTTTTCATTACAGAACCAATCAGATATTTATCGGATTTATCCAACATTTCCAGGATATCTCTGAAATAACCATCCAGTTCCAGCATATCTTCTATAAAGTAATGAATTGTCTGATCGGAAGGGTTGTTTAAAACTGCGTCTACTTTCGCAATCGCCGGTTCGACCCTTGGGGTAAGATCTGGATAATTGACTTTAAGCGCAGTCAACATTCCTCTCAAAGTCTCCACTTCTGAATAAATTTCATTTATAAGACTCAAGATACTCTCCAGTTGTCTTGCACGTCGGCGCAATATCCCGCCAGTTCATTGAAAACACGGCATTTGCCATAAACCAGATGCTCTCCCCCAAGACCGTAATACCACAGGGCCGGGTTTACATCCCCAGATCCTTTAGGCGGTTTTATGGCGTCGCACGGTATCCCCAAAGCTCCCGCTTCATGAATAGCCGTTTGAGTCAAGGAAACCACCCTATCGAGACAGGAAATGAAGTTTATGTGCCCCTCCATGTCGTTCATCGGGTCCGGCTGAATATCCAAAACTCTACCATCCGTTTCCCCATATTGAACGGAAAACCTGGTTCCACCCAGAGGCTCCAGCTTTGCAAGCAGCTCACCAAGATCGACTTTCCCATGTCTTGATTTCCACCCTACCCCTATCCAGGGCTTAGGGTATTTTTCCAGCTCCGACAAAAATTTCAGCCTGGCTGCCGGATCTGGTTTGAAAAAAGGCTTCTTCGGGAAATGGGATTTGTCTCTACGGTAAAACATGAATAAATCCGCAAGAGCCACCACAGGTACGTCAGGTTCTATATGAGACAGAACCCTTCTTGGAGTACACCTTATTCTGAAAGATCTCTCAAAGACCCTGAAAAGTCTGGGATGACATTGAAGCTCTAAAGCATCGTGTCCAAGTCTCACAATCAATTCAGGGATAGCCGACCCATATAAAATCTCATCTCCTATCCCTTGTTCAGAAGCGATTATCAGCTTATCCGTTTTCTGGCCTGTCCATTTGTTCACCGGCCCAGAACCAGGACCGCCATTCAGCCCCTGAAACGTAATCGACCAATTAGACCTGAATTCCCATCCATCCCAATTATCGAACTTTCCCTGACTGAGCCTTGAAGAACACAAATGCCACCTGAAATCCACCGGGAATGCCGAATAATCTATTCCTCCGGTCCTCTTTATAGTTTTCTTGAGAGACTTTGCAATTCGGTCAAATTTTAACTTCGAGTAATCTTCCCAATGGCAATGCCTTAAATCCTCTTTAAGCGATTCATAATCTCTTACCCATGTCTTGGTAGTGGGTCTAAACACAAGATTCGCTGTAGGTCATCCGAGGCTGTTTTATGGGTATTCTGACGTTAGTAAACACTTTCGATCCTGGAGAATATGGTCTGAAAAATGTGGAGATGGGAGGAAGTCTACTTTCCCGCCCCCAATGGGGGGTCCCCACCCCCTATCAGTTAATTCTAATAGAAGGGAATGCTAATATACTATCTGGCGTAGACATACGGATCACATACGGATCATAGGGACATCTACGGCTATAGCTTTCTGAGTGAGGGAGTGAGGGAGTGGATGTGCCATACCCATACCCATACCGGATGTACCATACCCAACATATACGACTCATCTAGACACAGCATCTAGTGTGTATCGTATATCTATATCCCTTCCACCTCATCTCTATTTCGGCTTTCCGGCCGGGTACGCCTCCATATCTTCCCGGCGTTGGCGCAGCTTGTCGGCGAATGAGCCCGGGCCAGCTAGGGCATCAACAGGTTTAGCAGGTTTAGCCGGCTTGGCTACTGGCTGAGGTGGCATTGTATGGTCAAAATCTGCTCTGTCGTGGCTCATTATGCGGTCCCTATTGGGATAGATCCGGCCCGGATCGCATCGGGGATTGCCGGCTTTGCATTGTCGGCCTTGCCGGCAAGGCGCTCAAGCACCTGGTGGGCTAACTCGGGACCGGCAAGTGAAGCAAGCTGCTCGACCAGACTATTATAGTCTGTCGGGGCCTGTGGAATTTGGGTGATATCCGAACTCGACAAAGACGGCAGCACTCGGTCCAACAAACATTTTGCGGCAGATACGGCGGCCGTACTCATTTCGAACTCTCCAGCGGCGCAGCCGGCCAGACGCTCGATTAGCATCCCGGCCTTGATCTTCGCCCTGGTTTTGTCCTGCCACTCTTTCGTGGACGTTAGGTTGCTGTTCCATCGACTCTTTTGTCGTCCGGCCTTTGGTATTCCTCGCGGCATTAGCATTTCCTTCTATTCTGATTATCTAATCTAGCTGGCATTTTGATAAACGGTATTAAATGGGACTTATATACATGACTCCCTACCGTTCATCGGAAAGTCGTGTTAGGTTCTTGACTCCCTAAGGGAGTTAAGTATACTGATTTTAGTAAATCAGACAAACCAACCGACAGGAGATAGCCCATGATTAGCTTTAATGTAAAAAGTAAGGATGAAGCGCGTACTATCAGCAAAATTGCGCATCGAGCTGTTGCGATGGCAGCAAGTGCTGGCTTTGAATATCCAATGATGGACGCGGATATGGATATTACCGCTACACACGTCAACGGTTGTCCGCTCAAGCTCGACGCCCTACTTGCAGCAGACGAGTTTAATTTCGCGCACGATGTGTTCGGTATTCGTTGGCATATCAATCGTGAAACCGGAAAGCTGGAAGATTTATTCCTTCCAAGATTCGCGCTATGAACGACAAACTGACAATCAGCACCTTCCAGCTTTTCAAGCTGTTCCCCGACCAAGAATCGGCGCGGCTCTACTTGGAGTCGCGCCTTTGGCCGAACGGCGCAAAGTGCCCGATCTGCACGAGCAGCGAGCGCGTTACGGTTCGTAAGGACGGTTACTATCGCTGCAATACCTGCCGCGAAGATTTCACAGTCCGCACTGGCACCATCTTCGAGCGGTCGCATGTTCCGCTGCACAAGTGGCTCTATGCCATGTACCTGCTTGTGACGAGCCGTAAGGGCATCAGTTCGATGCAGTTGTCCAAGGAGATCGGCATTACTCAAAAATCCGCGTGGTTCGTGCTGCATCGCCTGCGCGAAGCCTGTGGCGCCGATCTCACGCAGTTGCAAGGCATCGTTGAAATTGACGAGACGTATATCGGCGGCAAGGAGGTCAACAAACACGAAGGAAAAAAACTCAAAGCCGGGCGCGGCGCAGTCGGTAAGGCCGCCGTGCTCGGCATGCGGGAACGCGGTGGCAAAACGTTCGCTGCGCCGGTTACCGACGTAAGTATGGACACCGTACACCGCGCGATCCAAGCGCGTGTGGCGGTCGGCTCGACGCTCCACACTGACGAGGCGTCGGCCTACAACGGCCTTGATGGCTTGTTCTTCCGCCATGAGGCGATTAACCACAGCGGCGGCGAATACGTGCGCGGCAACGTGAGCACCAACAGCATCGAAAGCGTGTGGGCGCTGCTCAAGCGTGGTGTGCATGGCGTCTACCATCACCCCAGCCGCAAGCACCTGGGCCGCTACGTCAACGAGTTCGCGTTTCGCCTCAACGATGGAAACGTGAAGCGGCACACGATGGAACGGCTCGATAGTTTTGTGCATGCGACTGTCGGTAAGCGGATCACCTACAAGACGCTGACGCAATGAGCAAGAAGCCGACCGCCGTGCTGGACCGCATCGTGGACAAGGTTCTGTCCTATAGACCGAAGCCAAAGAGCAAACCGGCCAAGAAGCGGGCCCGCCGGAAGAAGAAAGCTCAACGGGAGTCATCTATATAATTCCCTATTAAATCTCCGACGGGCGGTAGTAATTTGCCGATTAGTGGCGCACATGGATATGGTAATCCGTGCTTTAATTATCTTGTACCTACGTACCCTATAGGAGATTTATCATGAAAACCCCCATCACGTGCCCGGTCTGCGAAGACTCGGCATGCGAAACAAAATCGCTACAGTGCGGGACCAGCCACGCAGAAGGAGAAGTGACTGCGAGCTGTACGCCAGAAGTAGCAGAATTTATTGATCCTACAGGGACGCTACGTAAGAGCGGCTTGCTAGTCGTCGAGGCCTAGTCACGTCTCCCTGCCCCTGCGTGAGCGGGGGTAGTGGGGCGAAGTCTAGCTACCGTGCCGGCGGGTTCCGGCCCGAGCTTACCTCAACTGAATGTCAGTTAAGGCGCAGCCTAAGCCACGCACGCCGGCGCGTAGACCGGCTGAGCAATAACCCTAGAGGTAAGGAGTGCAACCATGAAGGCGATCAAAACGACTTACAGCGGGCCGACAAATACTCGCGGGTCGCGAATTACCGCCTGCGATATGGACGGTAACCGCATAACGGTCAGTTACCCATATAACTTTTCCGGCATGGATTGCCACGCAAAGGCAGCTTGGGCGCTTTGCAAGAAAATGGGCTGGACTGGGACGCTTCACGGCGGAGCCCTGAAGCGCGGCTATGTTTTTGTCTTCGGCGACGCCCTGGGGACTTATCGAATCAAGTAAGACAGATTCGCCTCTGTTTGTAGGCTTGGACTTGTGCGGAGGTTAAACTGACAAAGCCCACCGTTTGCCGGGATCGAATATCCGGCAACTATCAACCTTTGGAGATAGCTATGACCAAAATCATCGACCGACTGAACCAATGGCTATTTAGGCCGACGCGCGAAATGCTTGAGGATCGAATCCGCGACTTGACCGAGCGGCTATATAGGGCTCACGTCCAAATAAAGCTCATGGAAACCGAGCGCGAGCGGATCAGGAGCGACCTAAAACAGCTATCACAGGAATTTGTCTTTACCACAAAACAGGCCGACTAAGGAGGCTATATGGACATATCAAATTTCGACCAGTTACGTATTATCGCCGGACCTTTCCAGTTTGTCCGGGTTTTGGAGCAGGATGGCTACCCCTTCGCCATTCCAGGCGGCGGGCACATGGAGCAGCATAAGCTCATTGCGCGGCTATATGAGATGGGTTACAAGCCCACATATAAACAAGTTTCGGTCATAAGGAGAATCTCGGACAAGGATGGTCTCGGACAAGTGAAAATCACCAATAAAAAGCCCCTAAAAAGGGGCTAAAGTACCACTGGGAGGAGACGGAGATAGTCCTGCGTATGGGAAATTATGCACTTTTTACTTATCAAGTCAAGCGCGGAATCCCAAAGAAAAGCCCCGGCTGTTTAGACCGGGGCTTTGTTTTTTGCACTTCCATTTCTGGAGTAGGTGTGCAATAGTCTATCTGCGACGAAAGACGGGTCTACTATCCTCGTTAATTAACCCCCCGTCAAGTCCGCCGGATCCGCCCGTATGCGGAGCCTCGATTGACAGCGTTCCGTAGGCACAAAAACGGGAACCTGCCGGCGACCACCCGGAATAATAACTGGCAAAACAAATACCGGGCGAGTGTGACCCATAACACCCGGGCCCATACGGTGACCCATTGGGTTAGGTAAATCGCGGTTCCGGCGAATGCCAGATAGCAGTAACCGGAATTAGTCTGCGAGCCTTAAAATCGCAGAGAGGGGATCATGGGGAGGCAACCCGTGAGGGCGCAAGCCCGAGGTACTGAGTATCCTGTAAGCGGCCTCGCTAAGCCGCCCGGCTTAAACCGGAGGAGAAAAGGGTGAAACTATGAGGACTATATGGTCGGACACATGACAGATGCGGAAGTAATTGATTGGCTGGAAACCAGGCTTCTTTTCATACATGAAGTTTCTCATGCCAGGTTACCGTTTGAATTGGCATGGCTAAATAAAAATGGGATTCAGCGCATTATGCGCGGGCTTGGTCTCCGCGACTGTGTTCTTCGTGCAATTAAAGAAGATGCCCTGTTATCCGACGAACGGTAGTTGATTTGGCTATATGGCTAAGTATGATTGATGACGGTTGGCAGCGTTCCTATTGATGTCGTAGACATCATGCAAGCCACGCAGGGTTCTAGAGCCTGTGCCCTGCCGGAAAAAGGGTGGTGGGGGCCGAATTGAATTAGAGGGTGCAATGCCATTTTGCGAAAAATGCGGTACCAGGCAAATTAAAGAATGGACTGATCGTTTTAATTCCGAAACAGGAAAGAAAGAGTATAGGTTTATTTGTTCTATCGATCCGTGTGGGCACGGTCTTCACGACGAAGAAATTACCACCAGTTGTAATCCATTCAAGCCTGATTGCATATGTAAAAGATGCGGAAAATCTTCTTACTTAGATGACTAATTATATAAAAATTACGAAGGCTAATTTGATTCTCCCAAAAGGCGAACCAATATATTCGGAAATGACGACTTCTATTGAAATAGAAGATGAATCAGGCGGTTGTTTCGTTGTTGTTCGGCAATTTGCCAGCGAAAAAAGCGGGAGAATATCTATTGACGAAGATGACTGGCCCAGCATTCGGGATGCGATTGATGAAATGATCGCATTATGCAAACAACTTAATTCAACAACTTGAAAGGAGATTTTAACATGACAGAAAATCAGCGTGCGGTGCTTGTGACGACCACGCACCGTGGCGTATTTTTTGGGTATGCGGAAAAAACCGATGGAGAGACTATTAAGTTAAGCCGCGCCCGTAATTGTATCTACTGGCACGGGATCAAAGGATTCCTAGCTTTGGCCGCGTCGGGGCCAACAAAGGAATGCCGGGTCGGTCCTCCTGCGGATATTGAATTGCGGGGGATTTCGTGTGTTGCCGAATGCACACCGGAAGCCGTTGCGGCTTGGGAAAAGGGGTATTGGTAATGTGCATTTTGCGCGGAAGCCTTTCCTCTGAAATGAGGTTGTTGTGCGGCTACGGCACCGGCGACGGCTACGGCGACGGCGACGGCAACGGCAACGGCTACGGCTACGGCACCGGCGACGGCTACGGCGCCGGCGACGGCAACGGCAACGGCTACGGCGACGGCAACGGCAACGGCTACGGCTACGGCACCGGCGACGGCTACGGC
>Ga0209641_10000398_pt1 | contig 39561 bp, 36 predicted proteins | sample RifCSP16_1_FD_184022 | JGI IMG/M metagenome (GOLD analysis project Ga0209641, IMG submission 184022) | Soil microbial communities from Rifle, Colorado - Rifle CSP2_sed 16_1 (SPAdes) (version 2) | ecosystem: Environmental > Terrestrial > Deep subsurface > Rock core/Sediment | place: Rifle... | reverse complement strand
GAATGGATGGACCTGGCCCCCACCTTGACCAAGGGACTCGGTATGTTCGAGATCCTGGGCTGTTATGGGTGTCATCCGGTCGAGGGGTACAAGGAGGCAGCCAAGGTGGGCCCAGAGCTCACCCGGATTGCCAACAAGGTTGAACCCGGATGGCTCATCCAGTGGATCCAGAATCCCCAGTCCTATCTCCCCCATACCCGGATGCCCAACTTCGGCCTGTCCAAAGAGCAGGCCAGCGCCATCGCCGCGTATCTCCTGGCAAGGTCAGAGCCGGATCCGCCTGTCGCGGGTCGCTATACCCCTGGCGTCTCGCCAGAGAGGGGGAAGCAGATCTTTGAGCGGGTCGGCTGCCTCGGTTGTCATGCGATGCGGGCGGTCTATGAGGAGAAAGAACCCCGGAGCCTGTTCAAGATGGTCGGCCGGGACCACGCCCCGGATCTCAGCAACGTGGCCACGAAGATCAAGGACCCCCAGTGGCTCTTCCGTTGGCTGAAAAACCCCAAGGCCATCCGCCCGCTGACCCCCATGCCGAACCTGCGCCTGACCGATGAAGAGGCGAGCGCGCTGACGGCCTTTCTCATGACGCGGGGAGAGCACCAGGCGAGGCCCCAGACCCTCGTGGAAGAACTCAAGAGGAAGGAACGGATCGAGGAGGGGCGTGGGCTGATAGGACTCAGGGGCTGCTTCGGGTGTCACGAGATTCGGGGCTTTGAGGCCGCCCAGCGGATCGCGCCCGATCTCAGCGATTTCGGGCACAAGCGGCTGCTCCAGCTCTCCTTTGGCGACGCCGTCCAAGTCCACCATACCTGGGAGGACTGGACCTTTTGGAAGCTCAAGAATCCCCAGATCTACACCACCGATCGGGAGCAGCTCCGTATGCCCAACTTCGGTTTCTCCGATGACGAAGTCAAGACGCTCCGCGTCCTCGTGAAGAGTTTTGCCGCGACCGAGGTTCCCAAGCGGTATCGTGAAGAGACGACCGCGGAGCGGACCGCCCTGGCCAGGGGGCTACGCTCGGTGCGGAGCTACAACTGCGTGGGGTGCCACGTCATCGAGGGAAAAGGGGGAGATATCCGTGTCCGGTATGACGGGCGATTGAATGAAGCGCCGCCCCCCCTCGTCTTAATTGAGGGAACCTTGAGCGAGGGGGAAAAGGTCCAGGCCAGGTGGCTCTTCGAGTTTCTCCACCGGCCGACGCCCATCCGGCCTTGGTTGCAGATTCGGATGCCGACGTTCGGTCTCAGCGACAGGGAGGTGGCGGGGCTCGCGAGCTACTTCGTCGCCCGGGCGGGACGCAAGGTCCCCTTCGAGTTCGTCCCCCCGGTGGATGAGCTCAGGCGAGAGATGGTGGAAGCGGGGAGGCGGCTCGCGTCGAAGGAGTACTTCTCCTGCGGGAGCTGCCACGTGGAGGGGGACAAGAAGCCGGAGGGGCCTCCGGAGGGGTGGGCACCAGATTTTTCGCTGGCGCGCCGACGTCTCCGGTCCGAGTGGGTCGTTACCTGGCTCAAGGACCCGCAAAAGGTGCAACCCGGGACCCAGATGCCGAGCTTCTTCCTCGATGAGACTTCCGGGCCGGACGAGATCCTGGGGGGAGATGAACAGAAGCAGATTTTGGCCTTGCGGGAGTATCTGTTAAGCCTCGGACGGCAGTAACCCGAAAAGGAGTGGAGGTGCGATGCGAAAGAATGTGACGATCGTGGTGCTCGTGGGGTTTGGTCTCGGGCTGTGGGCTCTGGCGAGCGGTCCCGCCGACAGTGCTGCTGGCGGGGCGATTACCGGCGTGGTGAAGTTTGCCGGCGATCCGCCCGCCGTGAAGGAGATTCCGCCCACCAAGGACAAGCAGGTCTGCGGCAAGGGGCCTATCTTCGATGAGAGCCTCGTCGTGGACAAGGCGAGCAAGGGGATCCAGTGGGCCGTGGTCTCGGTCGAAGGGGCCAAGGGGAAGGGGGAAAGCAAAGGGGCGACCTTTGATCAGCAGGGCTGCACGTTTCGCCCCCACGTCCTCGTCACGCCCCCCGGCAAGGTCACGGTCCTGAACAGTGACGGCATCCTGCACAACTTCCACAGCCACGGGAAGAAGAACCCGGCTCTCAACCAGGCCCAGCCCGGCTTTCGGAAGAAGATGGAGGTGGAATTCAAACAGGCCGAGATCTTCAAGGTCACCTGCGACGCCCATCCGTGGATGACCGGGTGGATCGTGGTGTCGGAGAATCCATACGTGGCCGTGACCGACCAGAAGGGCGGCTTCAAGATTGAGAATGTGCCACCGGGGACGTACAGCCTCGAGATCTGGCACGAGACCCTCGGGCCGACGAAGCAACAAGTGACGGTCAAGGCCGGCGAGACGGTCACGGTCGCCCTCGAGTTGAAGAAGTAGCACCCAGGGCTGCGACCCGGGCCGCCGTCGCCGCGAGGGGGCAGGCCTGAATCTGCTGATCCTCTGGATCCACGTCCTTGCTGTCATCGCGTGGGTGGGGGGCATGGTATTTCTCCTGACGGTCCTTGCCCCCGTCTTCCACGGTACGCTCCCCGCTCGGGAAGAGATCCAGATCGCGTACGCCGCGGGCAGGCGCTATCAGTTCGTGGTAGCGCGGGCGATGGAGCTTTTGCTCGTCACGGGCGCCCTGGCCATCTTTATCCGTGGGGGGAAAGGGGCCGGCCTCTCGCAGGGCTTTTGGAAGATCCTGGGGGTCAAGGTGCTCGGATTTCTGCTGATGGCGGGCCTCCAGACCTGGCAGCGGATCTCGATGAATCGCCAGCTTGCCCCCCTGCTGATTGCTGGAGGCGGCGGAATTCTCGGCGAGCAGCAGTGGCGTGCCATCCAATCCCGGATGACGCGGGTGACACGATGGAACCTGGGCATCGCGGTGGCGATGGTTCTCTTGGGTCTCATGTTGCGAGGACGCTAGGGAGCTCGGGGCCAGCAGCCTTCTAGCCGCTGGTTGCTGATAGCTGACAGCCGGTTGCTGACTGCTTAGAAAAGCTTGACAATTCCAGTCATTCACCAGTAAGATTCCGCCCGGTTTCTCGGACCGTTGAGATTCGTCCAGATTGCTCGTCGGATCACGTCCCTGCCAGGACCCAGACAGAGGATCGCGCGCACGACGGAGAGAGCCCCATGTGGGATATGTTAAGCTGGCTGCCGGAGAATGTCTCCACATACGGCGGCGAGATCGACTCCCTCTTTTACATCATCTATTATATTACCGGCGTGGCCTTCCTCCTCGTGGCGTTCGCCATGATCGCCTTTGTCATCATGTTCCGGCATCGGGAGGGTCGCCGCGCCACGTACCTGCACGGCAATACCGTAATTGAGATCACCTGGACCATTGTCACCGCCGTGATCTTTGTCGTGCTCGCCTTTATGAGCCAGCCCCTCTGGGGAAGGATCAAGCAAGAGGTCCCACCGACGGATCTGCAGGTCCGCATCACCGCCAAGCAGTTCAACTGGGAGATCGTCTATCCCGGGCCGGACGGGAAGTTCGACACGGCGGACGATCTGCAAGTCGACAACGAGCTGCACGTCCCGGTCAATCGGGCTGTGCATGTCTTCCTGGCCTCGAAGGATGTCATTCACAGCTTTTTCCTTCCGCAGCTTCGACTGAAACAGGATGCCGTTCCCGGCCGCGTGATCCAGGCCTGGTTCCAGGCGACCAAGACCGGCAGGTATGAGATCCCCTGTGCCGAGCTGTGCGGGTTCGGGCACTCCGGGATGCTCGGCTACCTGACCGTGTACTCCCCCGAAGAGTACAGCAAGTGGGTCAAGGAGCAATGGCCTTCCCGGTGACCTAGGGCGGGGAGGGATACTCGAGGGGAAGGATTGCGCAGACGCGGGTTGATCGAGGCGATTCTCACAGGAGTGGTGGATGATGAGTGAATCTGCGGGGGTCCACGCCGTGCATGGGGCACACGTCCATCATGAAGAGCTGGGCTTTGTGCGCACGTACGTCTTTGCGACAGATCATAAGATGATCGGCAGGCAGTTCCTCTTCCTCGGCCTCTTCATGTTGGTGATCGGCGGCCTGTTGGCGATGTTGATGCGCTGGCAGCTCGGCTGGCCAGAGACGCCGGTGCCCGGAATGGGTTGGGTGCCGGAACCGTACATGTTCGAGGGGATCGTCCCGCCGCAGACCTACAACATGCTCTTCACCATGCACGCCACGATCATGATCTTCTTCGCGGTCATGCCCATCATGATCGGCTGTTTCGGCAATTTCCTCATCCCGCTCATGATCGGCGCCCGGGACATGGCCTTTCCCGTCCTAAACATGCTCTCCTTCTGGAGCGGCGCGGTGGGGGGGGTGGTGATGCTGGCGGGGTTCTTCGTCCCCGGGGGACACGCGGCCAGCGGCTGGACCGCGTACGCGCCGCTCAGCGCCAGTGCGATCTACACCGGGGTGGACTGGGGCCAGAACCTCTGGAATATCAGCCTCATTATCGTTGGTGCCTCTTCGCTCATGGGGTCGATCAACTACATCACGACCATCATCAATATGCGGGCCCCGGGCATGACCTGGTTCCGGCTCCCGCTCGTGATCTGGTCCCTCTTCGTCACCGCGATCCTCCTCTTGCTGGCCCTGCCGGTGCTGACCGCGGCGCTGGCCATGCTCCTGGCCGATCGGATGCTCGGGACCCACTTTTTCCTCCCTGCCGGTGGGGGTGAGCCCCTGCTGTGGCAGCACCTGTTCTGGTACTTCGGGCATCCGGAGGTCTACGTCCTGGTCCTTCCCGCCATGGGGGTCACCTCGGATGTCCTCTCCACCTTCTCGCGCAAGCCGATTTTCGGCTACCGCGCCATGGCCATGTCCATGATTTCCATCGGCTTCCTCAGTTGGATCGTGTGGGGTCATCACATGTTTCTCAGCGGGATGAATCCGGCGTTGGGAACCGCCTTCATGATGTCGACGATGGTGATCGCGGTCCCCTCAGCCATCAAGACCTTTAACTGGCTCGGCACGCTGTGGGGAGGCTCGATTCGGTTGACCACGCCAATGCTGAATGGTCTCGCGTTTGTGTCCATCTTCGTGATCGGAGGGCTGAGTGGCGTCTTCATGGCGTCGACCCCGGTGGACATTTTCATCCACGACACGTACTTCATCGTGGCCCATTTCCACTACGTCGTCGCGGGCATCGTCTTTGGCCTGTTCGCGGCCGTCTACTATTGGTTTCCCAAGATGTTTGGCCGGATGATGAACGAGACGCTCGGGAAGATCCACTTTGTCCTCACCTTCATCTTCTTTAACGCCACCTTCTTTCCGATGCACTTCCTTGGCGTGGCCGGACACATGCGGCGGATCTGGAATCCCCTCCAGTACGAGTTTCTCCAGCCGCTTCAGGGGATGAATCAATTCATCAGTGTGAGTGCGTTCCTCCTCGGCCTCTCGCAGATCCTGTTCCTCGTCAACTTCTTCTGGAGCCTGTTTGCTGGGAAGAAGGCGGAGGTGAATCCCTGGCATGCCAATACCTTGGAATGGGCGGCTCCCTCTCCGCCGCCACACGGCAACTGGGGGGAACATCTCCCGGTCGTGCACCACGGCCCGTACGAGTACAGTGTACCGGGCGTGGAGGAAGACTATCTGCCGCAGACGACGCCGCATGCCCTCCCCGTAACGGCGGGGCATTGAGGACTGCCCGAATGGCGCAAGACCCTCGGGTCGCATCCGATCACAACAGATGGATCCATCGGTTCTCCCTGCTCACTGCGGGGGCGACTTTTGTCCTGGTCGTTGCCGGCGGCCTGGTCACCAGCACGGGCTCAGGCCTTGCGGTCCCCGATTGGCCGACGACGTTCGGGCACAACATGTTTCTGTATCCCTGGTCGAAAATGGTCGGCGGGATCTTGATCGAGCACGGACATCGGCTGATTGGCGCAGGCGTCGGCCTCCTGACGCTGGCTGTGGCCGTGTGGCTGTGGATCGCGGATCCGCGAGGATGGCTTCGCTGGCTGGGGGTCATCGCCCTCGGTGCGGTGATCGTGCAAGGGATCCTCGGGGGTCTTCGGGTCGTCCTGGTTGAACGAACACTAGCCGTTGTCCACGCGGCCCTGGCCCAGGCCTTTTTTGCCCTGACGGTCAGCGTGGCGTTCTTTACCTCCGACGAGGGGAGGGAAGGACCACCCCAGGCGCCTGTCACCGATGCCGTGGTCTTACGCCGCCTCGCCCTCCTCACGATGGGCTGTATCTATCTCCAGTCAATGATCGGCGCCGTGCTGCGGCACACGGGCGGAGGACTTGGCGCGCACCTGATCTTTGCTCTGGTGGTGGCCACCGTGATCGTGTATCTCACCGGCCGCATCCTGAGAAATCACCGGGACCTGCCGAGACTGGTCCTTCCCGGTGCGCTCCTTGGCGGGCTGTTGATCGTGCAACTTCTCCTGGGTCTCGGGTCTATCTGGAGCAGGTTCGTCACGCCGGCGGCGGCCGTGCCCGCCCGTTTCATGGTGACGCTCACAACGTTGCACGTGGCCGCCGGGGCGTTGATGCTGGCCACGTGCCTCGTCCTGACCCTTCGCGTCTATCGGCTGTTGCCCTCCCGGGTGCCTGCGGTCGGTCGTGCACGCCGCGCCCATCCGATAGGGAGGTCGGGGCAGGCACACGCCCGAGGCCGCCTCTCCGACTTTCTGGCACTGACCAGGCCCCGGGTGGTGGTCATGGTCCTGGTCACGACCCTCGTCGGGTTCTACCTGGGCTCGGTGGGGGCGCCGGACTATCTCCGGCTGGTCTCTACGCTGATTGGCCTGGGACTCGCGGCGGGTGGAACGCTGGCGTTGAACCAATACCTCGAGCAGGACGTCGACGCGCGGATGGAGCGCACGCGACGTCGGCCATTACCGGATGGGAGGCTGGAGCCCAGGGAGGCGCTCCTCTTCGGTGCGGTGATCACCGGCGGCGGGCTCCTCTTCCTCGCCCTCGTTGTGAACCTCCTGAGTGCGGGCGTGACGGCGGTCAGTGTGGGGAGCTATCTCTTTCTCTATACGCCCCTGAAGCGCAAGACCTCGCTCTGCAGCATCGTGGGGGCCGTCCCTGGCGCGCTGCCGCCGGTCATTGGGTGGGCAGCAGCCCGAGGCGGGCTGGGGGCTGAGGCCTGGGTCCTCTTTGCCATTCTGTTCCTCTGGCAGATTCCTCATTCCCTCGCCATTGCCCGGCTCTATCGGGACGACTACGCGCGGGCCGGCATCCGGCTCCTCCCGGTCATCGAGCCGGACGGCGGGAGTACGGGGCGCCAGATTGTCAGCAACTGCCTGGCCCTGCTTGCCGTGGGCTCGCTGCCGACACTCATCGGGTTGGCGGGATCGGTCTATTTCGTCGGCGCCTTCGTCCTCGGGGTCGGGTTCCTCGGGTGTGGCATCGGGCTCGCCATTTCCCGCTCGGAGACGGCTGCGCGCCGCCTCCTCCTCGCCTCCCTGGTGTATCTGCCGGCGCAGCTCGGGCTCATGGCACTGGATAAGGTGCCGTTCTAGGTGGGCGATGGTATTGGTTGACTATTGAAGAGAGTTGGAAGGGGCATTCGCCGAGGAGATGCATAAGGGTCGTGCGATATCACGAGGAGTCGAGACCCCGGTCATCGATAAGAGTGCAGAGGGTCTGGCTCCGGAACGTCTCCGGTTCGACGGGGGCCCGCCCCCGGAATTCCCCCGAGATCCATTCGGCCGCGGGGAAGGTGGCCGCGGCCAGCCGGCGGTCAGCAATGCCCGCCTGGGCATGCTGATCTTCCTGGGGGCCGAGGCGATGTTCTTCGCCGGGCTGATCGGTGCGTTTCTGGTGTTCCGCTTCGGGAGTGCGACGTGGCCCCCTCCCGGCCAGCCCTATCTGCCGGTGGGCGTGACGGGGGTCAACACCATCATCCTGTTGTTCAGCGCATACACGATGGGCCGGGCACTCCGTGCCATCCGCCGCGGGGACCGCCAGGGGCTCGTTCGAGGCCTTCTGGTCACGGCGCTCCTCGGAACGATCTTCCTGGGGGTGCAGGGATATGAATGGATTCGGCTGGTCCACTTTGGGTTCACCTTGTCGAGCGGCACGTATGGCGCGACGTTTTATACTCTCATCGGGGTCCACGGGCTCCACGTGTTCGGCGCCGTGCTCTGGCTGTTGGTCGTCCTGGCGGGGGCCAGGGCACATCGGTTCTCGGCGACACGACATGCGGCCCTGACTCTCTGCGGGATGTACTGGTACTTCGTGGTGGCCCTGTGGCCGTTGCTGTTCACCTTGGTCTACTTGAGCTGAGCCCAGAGGAGGATGGTGTGGGGGACGGCGTGCGCATGATGCGTCGGTGTCGGGCCCTCGGAATGGGGATGGCAGCGCTACTGCTGATCCCGGCGGCGGGGCACGCGTGTTCCGTCTGTGGGGGTGCGGCGATGGGCACCGATGCAGGGACGGGCTTCAACACGAGCCTCTTTTTTCTCATCGCGATGCCGTATGTCGTTGTCGGTGCCATCGCCGGCTGGCTGCTCTACAGGTACTGGCGCGCCTCCGGGCAGCGGAGGAAGGCGCCCGCCCAGCATGTGACATCGCTTCACCACGTCGAGTGACCATCGGGCTGAATGGGGGTCGGGAGATAACCTGACCTCGGCAGAACAGGGGAGAAAGGAGCGGGGATGGAACACGCTGCAGGGGTCGAGGAGTTTCCCAGATTTGAGACATCGAAGATGGGCGTGTGGATCTTCCTGTTCTCGGAGGTCCTCCTCTTCGGTGGGTTGTTCGCCACGTATGCCGTTTTCCGCAGCCTCTTCGTCCAGGATTTTGCGCGGGATCACCGGGAACTGGACGTCACCTTGGGGGCGATCAACACCGTGGTCCTGCTCTGCAGCAGCTTGTCCGTAGCGTTGGGCGTGGCCTCCATCCAGCGCGGCAAGACACGTCCGTTGAAACTGTGTCTCGGGATCACGATTCTCCTCGGGCTCGTCTTTCTCGTCATTAAGTATTTCGAGTATAGCGGAAAGTTCGCTCATGGCATCTATCCGTGGACGAGCAGTTTCTTTTCGATTTACTTTCTCATGACGGGGATTCACGGGGCCCATGTGCTGGGTGGGTTGGTCGCCCTAAGTCTCGTGCTGTATTGGACCTTTCAGGGACGCTTTTCCGCGACGAACTATGTCCGCGTTGAGGGAACGGCGCTGTACTGGCACCTGGTCGACATCGTCTGGATCTATCTCTTTCCCTTGCTCTATCTGGTCGCATAGGTGAGACCTGACAGGAAGAATGGAAAGGAGGATATCGCGTGGGTACTCCGGGTTCCGGCCACTCCGTGCAGCCCTACTGGATCTATAACGCGGTCTGGATCGCGCTTCTCGTATTCACCGTTGTGACCGTCGTAGCGGCGCAGATCAACCTCGGGGGGTGGAACGTCCCGCTCGCGCTGGCCATTGCGTCGACCAAGGCGGTCCTGGTCGGCCTGTTTTTCATGCACCTCCGCTTTGAGGGAAGGTGGGTCTGGGGTTTCGCCGTCTTCTCCATCTTCCTCCTACTTCCCGTGATCGCCGTCACCGTGATGGACGCGCTACACGGGCTCGTCCGGTGAAAGGCAGGCCGGCCCTTGGGGTTCCTCCCCGACGGGTAGCGCCTTCCCAGCGGCGCCTTTCCAGAAGCTCCTTATGCACCTCGTCGTTCTGTCTCGGAAAGAGTGATCGTGGTCCTGCGGTCTGATGACCGGTTCTTCCGTGGTGAGGCGAGCAGGAGAGACCGCTGGCTTCTCTCCGCCATTGGCCTGGTCTCCCTTCTCGTCGTGCTGGGCATAGGGTTCATCCTGTTAGGCCGCCAGCCGGCGGTGAAGGGTGAATATCGTGCGTCGGCCCTGCCCGCGGTCAACGCCTTCCTCAATGGGACGAGCGCCGTCCTTCTGGCGGTGGGCTATCTCTTCATCCGACGAAAAAGAGTCACCGCTCACAAGTGTTGCATGGGAACCGCGTTCGGCGTTTCCTGCCTCTTTCTGGTGTCGTATCTGGTCCATCACTATCAGGTGGGCTCCGTACCCTTTTCCGGGCAGGGGTGGATTCGCTCGGTGTATCTTGTCTTTCTCATCTCCCACATTACCCTTGCCGCCTTCATCGTGCCCTTAGCCCTGGCCACCATCTACCGCGCGCTCGGCGAACAGTTCGATCGGCACAAGAGAATTGCCCGGTGGACCCTTCCGATCTGGCTCTACGTCTCGGTGACTGGCGTGATTGTCTACATCATGCTCTACCAGCTCTACCCGCCGCGGTAGATCGAGCCAGCCCCTGAGTAAGGCCGGTCCCATCCGGCGACATGCGGGACCGCCATGTGGGCATCGCGGAGGAGGGTGCGGGTGAGCAGGGGGAAGGCATGCCGTCGGATTCCGTCTATGCTAGAATGATAGCGGGAAGACCGGTGGAATTAGGCAGGATTCGACATCTCCGATCCGTTCTAGGCAGGGGCCTCAGCTTGAGATGCCCGAGGTGCGGTGCTGCCCCGCTGTTCCGGGGTCTCTTCTCGATGTACCAGGACTGCCTCTCGTGTGATCTTCGATTTGAACGAGAGCAGGGGTATTTTGTCGGGGCGATCTATATCAATTATGCGGTGACCGCCGTCATCGCCATCGCCGGGTATTTCGGGCTCGATCATTTCATCGGACTCTCCCTCGCCCCGCAGCTCATCCTGTGGGGTTCCTTCGCCGTCTGGTTTCCGCTTGTCTTCTTCCGCTATTCGAGGAGCCTATGGCTGAGCCTCGACTATATCTTCAACCCCGAGGGTCCGGGGGTGTGAGCGGCGCAGCGGACCGCGAGGGTGAGCGACGCGGATCGGCAATGGGCACTCCAGCGGTGGACGTGGAGGACCTTCGCTACGCGTACCGAGATCGGGAGGCGCTCGCCGGCGTGACGTTCGCCATCCCACCCGGAGAGATTTTCGGCTTCCTCGGCCCAAACGGCAGTGGCAAGACGACCCTGTTCAAGATTCTTTCTACGCTCATGCCTCCGACCGGCGGGCGCGCGCGCGTCTTCGGCCATGATCTCGCGCACGAGCCCGAGGCGGTACGGCCGCGCTTGGGGATCGTGTTTCAGGTCCCGAGCCTCGATCCGAAGCTCACGGTCATGGAAAACCTCCTCCACCACGGACATTGTTATGGCTTGCAGGGGCAGGCCCTCCGGAGCCGAGCGCGGTCAAGCCTCGAGCGGCTCGGGGTAGAGGATCGTGCCCGTGATCTGGTGGAGACGCTGTCGGGGGGGCTCCGGCGGCGAACCGAGCTGGCCAAGGTCTTGGTGCACCGGCCAGACCTCTTGGTTTTGGACGAACCCAGCACGGGTCTGGATCCAGGCGCCCGGCAGGATTTCAACGCCACCCTGCGCCGGTTACGCCAGGAGGAGAACGTCACCATTCTGCTCACGACCCATCTCATCGAGGAGGCGGAGCGGTGTGACCGGGTGGGTGTGCTGCACGGGGGGAGGCTGGTGGCGCTGGGAGAGCCGGATGCGTTGAAGGGGACCGTCGGCGGTGACGTGGTGGTGATCGATGCCCACAACCCCGTGGAGCTGCAGGGGAAGATCCGCGAGCGGTTCGGGTGTCAGCCGGTCTTGGTTGACGGCGCCCTGCGCCTGGAACGCCCCGGGGGGCATGAGTTCGTCCGGGAGGTCGTCGACGCCTTTCCCGGCGCGGTGAAATCCGCGGCCTTTGGGAGGCCGACACTGGAAGACGTCTTTATCCGCCTGACCGGCCGGCGCCTGTGGAGCGGTGAAGCGTAGCGGATCACATACGCAATTCCTTCTCCCCATGGTGACACTCTGGTGGAGGGAGATGGTCCGTTTTTGCCGCCAGCGGAGTCGCCTGGTGGGGGCGTTCGGGCAACCCCTGCTCTTCTGGGTCCTGCTCGGCGGAGGGTTCAGTGCTTCATTTCGTCCCCCGGGAGCTCCGGAAGGGACTGGCTATGCCGAGTACTTCTACCCCGGCATTGTTGCCCTGGTCCTGTTGTTCACGGCCATCTTCGCCACGATCTCCATCGTGGAGGACCGCCGGGAGGGATTCTTGCAGGCGATCCTTGTGGCCCCCGTGGGGCGCGGGAGCATCGTGCTCGGTCAGGCACTGGGGGGGGCCACCTTGGCGCTGCTCCAGGGGGTCCTCTTGCTCCTCCTCGCGCCGGCCGCCGGCATCTCGCTCACGGTGGTCTCAGCCCTCGCGGCCGCAGGAGTGATGTTTCTCGTGGCCTTCGGTCTCACGAGCCTGGGGCTGGTGATCGCGTGGCGGATCGATTCGACCCAAGGATTCCACGCGATCATGAACCTGATCCTGATCCCCATCTGGCTCCTGTCCGGCGCCTTCTTTCCCGCCTCGGGTGTTCCGGTGTGGTTGCAGTGGGCCATGAGGCTGAACCCATTGACATACGGCGTGGCGGCCTTGCGGCGGTGCCTGTACTTGGAGAACCCCGCTCTCGCCGGGGACGTGGCCCCACTCCTCCCCTCGCTTCTCCTGACGCTGCTGTTCGGCGTTGTGGCTTTTGGGGCGGCGGCGGCCAGTGCCCGCCGGAGCGCGACCTGATGCCTAACCAAGCTGTCGGCGCACCGGCTCGAATCCATTCTCGTCTGGCTGCTGGCGCTGGTCGGGGTCACCATGATCGGGCAGGGGATCGTCTGACCTGAGGGGAGCACTACACGGCAAGGCGGTAGTCGCGCATCAGCTCTCTGAGCCGCTTGGCATTGATAAGCTCAAGGGGAGGCCCCTCGACCACCTTGGAGATCTCCTCGGCGAAGAAGCCGGTGGTGATGAAGATGCCTTTCGCGGCCTGCTCGCCCTTGACCTGGTCCCGGAGAAGGTTCACGCGGGCTGCGGCGACGAAGCCGTCCTCGGGATGGGTGCAGTGGACGACGAAATCACCCCCGGTAATCGGCTGGGGATTGACGGCTGCGATCTCCAGCTCCCGCGGCCTGTTCCGGACATAGGAGCTGACCACGAGGCCCATCTCCTCAACCAGGGTGAGGCAGAGTCGCTCAAAGTCTTCCATGGTCAGATGCGCAAAGCCGGACGCCGCCTCCGGGCGGCGCCCCTCTCGTTCGACCGCCGGCCTGCTGGGTTTGGCAAAGACCAGGACCCCAATCAAGACGAAGCCCATGGCCAGAGAGAGCAGGACGAGCAGAAACATCGTGGGCCTACTTGATCATATCCTCGTAGATCTCGTCCTCGCGCCCCTCTTCAATGAGCCGATCATTTTTGAAGGCCTGCTTGAGAGCGACGTAGAGGCAGATCGCCGCCGAGATCAACAAGATCGTGATGGGAATGTTATCGGGCCGGCTGAGGGTGAAGATGAACTGCTCCATGGCTCGGTCCCTCCGGGTGTGGTGGAAGGATTCTAGCCGGATCCCCCCGGTATTGCAAGGTCGTTCTCCCCTCCGCCGAGCCCGCACCGCCCGCCGGTTTGACACCCTGCTGGCCCTCCGCTATAGTGGGAAAGTTTTTCGCGTCGGGGGGATGTCCATGTTTTATTTGGGCCGAGGACTGCAGGTCATAGGCATGGCGAATCTGGTGGTGGCCTTCTTCGTCGGGATCACTGAGGAGCACGGCATGGGGCCCGAGATGGTTCTCCTGGGGATCGGCGCGGTCGTGTTCATGCTGGGCTGGATGCTTGAGCGGAAAGCAGGATGAGGCACCTTCTGCTGCCATGGATCACCGGAGTCTTGGTGGGGTCTCTTTCGCTGGCGCACGCCTCGCCCGGGGCGGAAGAGAAGGCGACGCAGAACTACCAGCGGGCGGAAGCGCTTCGCCTGGCGGGAAGGCTCGAGGCGGCCATCAGCGGGTACCGTGAGACGCTCCAGGGCTTCCCGGAGCATCCGGCTGCCTTCGATCGCCTTCGGGAGATCTACAATAGGATCCACGCTTTCGCGCTGACCCGTGAGCTCCTTGAGACCGCCGTCGCCCGACAGGAGGACGACTTCATTGCGTGGAACCTCTTGGGGGTTCTCTACGGGCGGGACCGACGATGGGATGAAGCGCTTCAAGCGTTTGCGCGGAGCCTGAACGCCGAGCCGCGAGCGGCCGATGCCCTGGTCAACCGCGGCTGGGTCCTGCTGGAGCTGCGCCGTTATGAGGACGCCATGACTGCCTTCGAGGCGGCGCTCCAGCTCCAACCCCGGATGGCCCGGGCGCACGCCGGGCTCGGGAGCGCCATGGTCGAGGCGCGGGGGGACTACCGCGAGGGGATGAGTCGTTATCTCACCGCCGTCAAGCTGGACCCCGAGAATCCCGCCCTGCTAAACGACCTGGGTTGGCTTTCCTACAAGATGAATCGTTATCCGGAGGCCGTTGCGGCTCTCGAAAAGGCGGCCGCTTTGGATCCAAAGGACCCGATGATCGAGACCAACCTAGGGCTTGCGTACCAGAAGGCGGGTAGAGGAGAGGAGGCGATCGCGCATTTCGAACGCGCGCTCGCCATCAATCCGGAATACACGCTGGCGCTGTACGGATTGGGGAAGACACATGAATCCCGAGGTCAGTACCCCGAGGCCCTCCAGGCCTACCGCCGGGCGTGGCGGCAGAGTGGCAACGATCTCTATCTGCTCCTCTGGCTTCAGGCCTATATGGCGAGCCACGGGCAGGTGATGATCCTCTTCCTCTCCGTCTTTGTCGTCGCCCTCGCGGTGATCGTCGTGCGCACCTTTCGAGGGCGAAGGACCCCCGCCACCCAGAAGGGATAGCTACCGCTTCTTCGCCGCCAGGGCCTGCAGCATGCGCTCGGCCTCGCGGATACGCGGCGACTCGATCTCCCACCGGTCCGTCCAAGAGAAGCGGCGCGGCCTCAGCGAGGCGGCACCAAACTCCTTGGGGCGGAGGGATTCGAGGTGGCGGACCTCGGCCCAGGAGCGGGCCAGCTTCACGATGGCCAATGCGCCGAAGAGGGCGAACGTTCCCGCCAAGAGGTTAAACCCGAGGAAGGGCATGAAGCCCTCAGGGGTGAAGGGTGCGTTGAGGAGGTCGTGCAGCGTCGGGGTGCCAACGGGCGAGACGCCATACCTCAAGGCGTACAGGAGTCCGCCGGCTGCGCAGACCCCCGCAATCCCAAAGGCGGCCACCGCCCCTGGGATCTGGGCACGGGTCCGGCCCCGCTGCCGTCCGATCTCCATCTGGAGTCGAATCCTGCCGACCCGATCGACAATGGCGTTCGCCAGCTCCATCTTCTGGCGGAGCGCCACATTTTTCTTCTCGAGGTCTTGAAGGGTATAGTCCCGCTTTCCAACGGCCTTCGCGATATCATCGAACAGAGTGGTTGCGGTCTGCTCGGCGAGGGCCAGTTCCTCCGTGTCTGCTGCCCGCGTCCCACTTTCAAAGTCGATGAGGCTGTAGAGGACCTCTTGGGACCGTTTGAAGGAGGGGTCGGGAGCGACACGCTGTGGCTCTGCCTCCTGACGCTGGGCCGCCGCGGGCGCCGCCGCCTTGGCCTCTGCTGGCTTGGCGGCAGGAGTGGCTTGGGGCTTTACTGCCGGGGCGGACGGTGCCCCAGTACCCGTCCGCCCGTCAGCTTTTCCCAGGAGTATCCTGATCGCCGCGGCTGCGGCTTCGGCGGCGCGAGCCGCCGCTTCGGCCGCCGCCGCCGCCGCCTCGGCCATTTGCGCAAACGCGTCGGCTGAGACGGTGCCTGCCCGAGGGGGCGCAGCCGCTGCTGGGGCCGCGGGCGCTGCTGAGGGCGCCGCCGCCTTGGGTGCCTCCGCTTTGGGCGGTGGGGCCGGTGCCGCTGCCTTTGGCGGGGCTCCCGCCTCAGCCTTGGGTGCGGGCGGGGCGGGGCCGCCGAAACCCGCCGGGGGCGGTGGCAATGTGATGGTCTTGCCATCCACGGTAAAGGTATGGGCGAAATTATCCTGCTCTCCCTGCATCGCTTTGGTCAAGGCGTGCGGGGCATTTGTGTAATCGAACTTGTAGTTCTTCGGGGTATACGATTTCCACTGCTCGGGGACGCTGTCTTCGGGGAAGATCGCGGTGACCGGGCAGACCGGCTCGCAGGCCGCGCAGTCGATGCACTCTTCGGGGTGGATGTAGAGTTGGTCGGTCCCCTCGTAAAAACATTCGACGGGACAGACCTCGACGCAGGCCCGGTCCTTGGTGCCGATACACGGCTCACAGACGATATAAGTCATATTCCTCGCCTCCCTTATCTTAAATTCAATTCTAACCGGGTCTGAGGATGACAGTAATGCATGAAGGCTTTGTCGAGTGCGTTGGTATTCTATTGGCTTCCCATGATCGAGGCAAGAAAAATTATATGCCCTTTTGCATTATTTTTCAATGAATTGCGATGTCTTTATGTGATCTGCCTGAGCTTCGATTCGGGGAGGGCTCGACACAGAGATGAAGAGGGGATGGGAAAAAATCTGCCCGCTTATTCATTTTTTCCTTGACAAACCACAACATGTTGTAGCATATTGAGTGCGTCTCCACTAAATCTTGTGGAAAAAGCTGTGGATAAGTTGTGGAGTCCGTGGGGAGAGGCTGCGGAACACAGAGATTCTCATTGCAGATATTCTCACCGTGAGAGGAGGCTGGGGATGACGGAAAGCTCGCGGCAAGTGGCCAGCGAGAAGGGACGAGGAGCGGTGTTTCTGCAGCGGTTCCCCAACCCGCCTGCCAGGAAAGGGGACTGGTCCGAGTCCGCCCTTCGGGTCATACGGGAGCGGTACCTGGCCCGGCAAGGAGACAAGGTCCTGGAGACCCCTGAGGGGATGTGCTGGCGGGTCGCGGTCGAGATCGCGTCCGCAGAAGAGAAATGGGGGAAATCGGCTGAGGAGATGTGCGAGATCGCCGGTCGGTTTTACGATCTCATGGTTGATGGCGTCTTCCTCCCCAACTCTCCAACGCTGATGAACGCCGGGAAGCAGAATGGCCTCCAATACTCGGCGTGCTACGTCCTCCCGGTAGGGGACAGCATGGAGGAGATCTTCGAGGCAGTGAAGGCGGCCGCCATTATCCACAAGTCAGGAGGGGGGACGGGCTTCGCCTTTTCTCGGCTGCGGGCGAAAGACGCCGTCGTCCGCTCGACGGGGGGCAAGGCCTCCGGCCCGGTGAGTTTCCTGCGGGTCTTTAACGGGGCCACCGAGGCGGTGAAGCAGGGAGGGACCCGGCGGGGGGCCAATATGGGGATCCTGCGTGTGGATCACCCCGATGTCCTCGAGTTCATCGAGTCAAAGCTCGACGGGGGGATCACCAATTTCAACATCTCTGTGGCGATCACCGAGAAGTTCATGGAGGCACTCAGGCGGGACGCGGAGTACGAGCTGATGACCCCTGAGACGAAGAAGGTGGTGGGGAGGCTCAAGGCGCGGGAGGTCTTCGACCGCATCGTGAAGGCCGCGTGGCGCACCGGGGATCCCGGCCTCTTCTTCATCGATCGGTGTAACGCCGGCCGCGCGAATCCCACCCCGACTCTTGCCGAGGTCGAGGCCACGAACCCCTGTGGAGAGCAGCCCCTGTATCCCAATGAGGCCTGCAATTTGGGCTCGATCAATGTGGCGAAGTTCTTCAAGGCGGCCGCGGGCAACGGGAAAATGCATCTCGATTGGGATGGCCTCGAGCGGGTGGTCCGGTTGAGCGTCCGGTTTCTGGATGACGTTATCGAGGCCAACCCCTATCCCCTGCCGGAGATCGATGCGTCGGTGAAGACCAATCGGCGCATCGGCCTCGGGGTGATGGGCTGGGCAGACCTCCTGTTCGAGCTGGGTGTCCCCTACGACAGCGACGAGGCCTTGAGTCTGGCTGGCGAGGCCATGCGGTTCATCGAAGAGAAAGGGCATGACGAGTCGGCTTGCCTTGCCGAGGAGCGGGGCCACTTTCCCAGCTGGCCCCGGAGCATCTACCGGGACGAGCGGCCACTGCGGAACTCGACCGTGACCACCATTGCCCCCACCGGCACCATCTCCATCATCGCCAACTGCTCCTCCGGGATCGAGCCGGTTTTTGCCCTGGCCTTCAGCCACATCGTGGGCGATCGGCACCTAACCTTTGTGAACCCCATCTTCGAGCGGGTGGCCAAGGCCGGGGGCTTTTATAGCGAGGAGCTGATGAAGGCGGTGGCCGAGCGCGGCACGGTCCGAGGCCTGACGGGAATCCCCGACGAGGTCCAGCGGGTCTTCGTCACCGCCCACGAAGTCGGGACCGACTGGCACGTCCGGATGCAGGCGGCCTTTCAGCAGTACACCGATAACGGCGTCTCGAAGACGATTAACCTGCCTCATTCGGCCACCGAGGAGGATGTAGCCAGGGCGTATCTCTTGGCCTATGAACTCGGGTGCATCGGGATCACCGTCTTCCGGGATGGGTGCAAGGGGAATCAGGTGCTGCACGTGGGCACGAAGAAGAAGGACGAGGCCACGGCTACGAAGGCCGTCGAGGTCGGGACCGGCATGCAGCCGAGACCCGATGCCCTCGCCGGGAAGACCTATCGGATGCAGACCCCGGTCGGGACGGCCTTTATCACGGTCAATGATAACGGCAAGGGCGGCAGAGAGCCGTTCGAGGTGTTCGTGAGCGTCGGAAAGGCCGGCAGCGAGACCATGGCCCATGCCGAGGCGCTCGGGCGCCTGATCTCGCTGATCCTTCGACTCCCGCTCCCCGAAGGGGTGTCCGCCCGGGATCGGGTGGCCGAAATCATCGGACAGCTGAGTGGGATTGGCGGGGGGAGGCCGCTGGGGTTTGGGCGAAAGCGGGTCCTATCACTTCCGGATGCCCTGGCCCAAGCGTTGGCGAAACACATCGGACTGACGGAGGTGACGGAGCAGAAGCGGACGGACGGGGCGCTGACGAAGGTCGGCGATCTGTGCCCAGACTGCCAACAGGCGACCCTGGTCAATGAGGAAGGGTGTCGGAAATGTCACTCCTGCGGCTTCAGCGAATGCTAACACGAGGGGGGCGCATGGGCGAGGAGCATCTGCTGACGACGACTGCAGAAGCCTTTCTGACAGAGCAGCTCGAGGGGCGGAGGCGGGCCGAGCGGCTTGAAGGGGTCTTGCGACGGGTCCTCCATCGGATGGTCCCGGCAGGAGTGGACCTTCTCGTTCTCGACGTGGGCAAGGGAGAATGTCTGGTGGCGCTCCGGCACGCGCACAACCTGATTCAGATCCGGTTCTGGCAGGGGCTGGTGGACGAGATTCTGACCGATCCGGATGCCGCCATCCAGCACGTCCTCGAGCGGATCCTCGTGGGAGCGTTGGAGCCGTGATCGCCGGGAAGGAAGAGGGGGTGAGAGCCGGCTGTGGATGAAGGCTGGAGCGATGTCGAGATCCGGGCCCTGAGGGAGCGGATTGCCATGGAGCGTCGCCGGGCAGACCTCAAGGCCATGGCCCAGCGGAAGCAGCCGCGTCCCTTGGTCCCGAGGCGGGCGTTGCCGAAGGAGGTGCGTCGCCCGGCAGGCGCGATGCCGAGAAGAAGGCGCCTGGCCAGCTAGGACCGTTTCAACTGTTCGTGCCCGCATCCTTGCGGTACCGTTGCAGGAAGATAGGCTGGCCACATTCGGCTCAGCACGTTGGAACGGCATTGGAGGAGGTGAATCTTCGTAGGCTGCGGAGAGGCGGAAGCCTCTTTTTTTGTTGTCTTTCAGCCCGGGTTTTGCTTTATTGGGCCCAGGCTGTCTCAGCCCGGTCGGGTGAGATTGGCATGATCCTTGTAACTTCCGCTACCAGGAGGGGGCGGCGTTTTTTCGAGGGGAGCCGACTTCGTGGACCGATCGTTCCCGGAGATCCACGGACTGAGGGCAATCCGCATCTGGCACGGGATACCGCAGGCGTTCCTCGTCATCCTTCTGGGCGTGCTGGCGCCCCACATTGCGGTAGGAGTGGAGCAACCCGGCCGCGAGGCGGTTCCGACCGCGGTGGTCCGGGCCTATCTCCAGGCCCTCTTGGATGGGGATTATAACGAGGCGTATGGCCATCTCTCCTCCAAGTGGCATAACGGAAGATCCCGAAAAGATTGGGTGGAACAGCTCAGACGCCAGGACATCAGGCCCCGGTCCGAGGTTCTCTTCTTGCGCGTCAATCCCGCCATCGTCCGCGGCGAGGAGGCGACGGTGGTGATCAGCTTTCACCTGAAGACCCCGGAGGGCAAGAAGGTGAGCCGGCAGACCTACGACCTGGTCCGGGAGCAGGGGCGCTGGCGGATCGACGAGTTCAAGGTCTTCGACGCCCCCCTCGAGAAGTAGCTTCCGCGCCCCCCTCGACCCGGCCATCGTCTCCTGCTCGGGCAGCCTGTCCTCGCTATAGGGCCAGGCAGGGCAGTCTTCCTGCTGAAAAGTACCACGACTCGAGGAAAGGGAGGGGGTATGGGGATCAAGGCAGACGCGTGGATCCGGAGGATGGCACTCACGCACAAGATGATTGACCCCTTCGTCGACTCCCAGGTCCGGGACGGGGTGATCTCCTACGGCCTCTCGTCGTACGGCTACGACATCCGGGTCGCGGATCAATTCAAGATCTTCACCAACATCAACACGAGCATCGTGGATCCGAAGAACTTCAACCCGCAATCGTTCGTCGACTTTCAGGGAGCGATCTGCATCATCCCCCCCAACTCCTTCGCCTTGGCCCGGACCGTTGAATACTTCCGGATTCCCAGAAACGTCCTGACCATCTGTGTGGGGAAGTCCACCTATGCGCGGTGCGGCATCATCGTAAACGTGACCCCCTTTGAGCCCGAGTGGGAAGGGCATGCCACTCTTGAGATATCTAACACGACACCCCTGCCCGCCCGGATCTATGCAGGAGAGGGGATCGCCCAGGTGATCTTCTTTGAGGCCGATCAGGTCTGCGAGCGTTCCTACGCGGACAAGCAGGGCAAGTACCAAGGCCAGCAGGAGATCACGCTGCCCCGCATCTAGGCCTTGACAAGGTCGGTCCAAGCTGTGATAAAGAATTGCTCACAGGGCCTGGGCGGTTAGCTCAGCCGGGAGAGCGCTGTCTTCACACGGCAGAGGCCACTGGTTCGATCCCAGTACCGCCCACCAGAAAATGAAAGGCCCGGGGCCTCCCGGGCCTTTCATTTGACACCCACCGCATCCCGTGGTACAAAATAATCGATAGTCCCAAGGGATTGCCCGACACGTAGGCAAGACCTAGGGGTCGGCGGCGGTCACTTGGGGCATATTCTTTGCGGGTCCATTCGGTCTGCGGGGGTGCAGGAGCTGTGAGATGAGCGGGCGGTTACAGGCGAGCCGGACCTCGCTCCGCCGGTATTTTGTCACCGGCCTGGTCATTGTCCTGCCGACCTTACTCACCCTCTACATCGTCTGGATTCTCTTCGGCCTGATAGGGGGGCTGGTCTCTCCGTTCCTCGGGGTCATCCTCCGCGACGTCGTGGCCACGGATTTGGCGGCACCGCTGACCACCCTGTTAAGCGTCCTCGTCACCGCCACCCTGATCTGCCTCGTGGGAGTGACCGGGACCCTCTTCAGCCAGCGGATCTTCCAATGGGCCGAGACCCTCTTCGCGCGCATCCCCGTGGTCCGGGGAATTTACACGTCTGTCCGGCAACTCATCGACCTGTTCGCGGTGAAGGATGCCTCGTTCAAAAAGGTGGCCCTAGTGGAGTTTCCCCGCGAGGGGATCTACAGCCTCTGCTTCATTACCAGCCGCCGGCGGTTTGATATTCCGGGTCGACCCGGTCGCGCCGTCTCTGTCTTGATCCCCACCGCACCGGTCCCCACCGCCGGGTTCTTCCTGCTGGTGCCCGAGGAGGAGATCATCCCCGTCGACATCTCCGTGGATGAGGCGGTGAAGATGATCATCTCGGGTGGCACTATTACGCCCCCTGATCGAAAGCCTCTCGCCGAGACCGCTCAGGACCTCACCCGGGAAAAGATCAGCCGCTGAACCGCACCGTCAGGATATCGCCGTCCCGGACGCAGTACTCCTTTCCTTCCAGCCGTACGCGCCCCTGCTTGCGCGCCACCGCCATGGATCCGGCCCCCTCGAGGTCCTCGAGGGCGATAACCTCGGCCTTGATGAAACCTCGCGCCATGTCGGTGTGGATGGTGGCAGCCGCCTCCAGCGCGGTCGCCCCCCGAGGGATTACCCAGGCCCGCAGCTCCTCCCCGACCACGGTGAAGAAGGTGATCAAATCCATAAGGTCGAGGCAGTGGCGGAGGACCGAGGGGGATTCAAGGGTCTCGAGCCCGAGCGCTCGCGAAAACTCCTGCTGCTCTTCGCCTGGGAGTTGACTCAGTTCCCACTCGGTCTTGGCCGCGAGGCGGCACCAGCCGGTCCGAGGCGCGGTCGCCTTTTCCTGCAGGCGCGCCCAGACCGGGTCCGCGCTCCCAAGCCTTTCTTCCCCGATGTTGAGAAGCAGGAGGAGCGGTTTGAGCGTCAGGAGCGCGTACCCCCGCAGGCTCTTCGCCTCAGCCGCGGTGAGGGCCATGTGGCGGAGGCCGTGCTCCTTCATCAGCATCCCCCGGCAGCGTTCGAGGAGGGGCTGCTCCTGATGCCCTTCGCCCTTTTGGCCCTTGCGAACGTCGTCGGCGATCCGGTCGATCCGTTTCTCGACGACGGCGAGATCGGCCAGTAGGAGTAAGGTGTCGAGGAGGGCAAGATCGCGTACGGGGTCGAGAGATTCCTCCTCATGAGGCACCCGCGCATCCTCGAAGTGCCGGATCACGTGCAGGATCACATCGACCTGCCGCAGCTCTGCCAGCAAAGACCCCTCGGCATCGCCACCCTTCCCCGCTCGGCCGAGGGAGGGAAAGTCCAGCACCTCGAGGGTGACGAGAGTGATCTTCTTGGGGCGGAAGAGGTTTACGAGGCGGTCCAGGCGAGGCTCGAGGACCTTCGCGATCCCGACCGTCGGGGCCGGGCCTTTGGCCGGCGGGGGACTCTGACCTGTCAGCAGGGAGAAGACGGTGCTCTTCCCGGCGTGCGGCAGTCCGATGATCCCGATCCGCATGGGGCTCCTTCGGATGACCGGTGACCGACGACCGATGACAGCAGAGCCGCGACCATTCGCTGCTCATTCGTATCATCCACGCTTCACAACTGTCAATTTTCGGTTCAGGGTTGAGGGTTCAGGGTTCAGGGGGGGAGACAAACCGTCCTGAAAAGGCCTTAACCATGAACCATGAACCATGATCCATGAACCCTGAAGGCCTTGCAAATCGAGTCGGCTGTGGTAACGTGGGGGCTTGCGGGAGGATGGCACCGTGCGCATAGCCTTCGCCACGTCAGGGTGCCGGCAGAACCAGTTCGAGACCGACATCATGGTCGATCAGGCCCGGACGGCGGGCCTGACCCCGGTCCCCTTCACGCACCCGGCCGAGGTCTACGTGATCAATACCTGCACGGTGACCGAGCGGGCCGATGCCGATGCGCGTGGCCTCATCCGCCAGGCCATCCGGCAGAGCCCCACGGCCTTTGTGGTCGTCACCGGCTGCTATGCGCAAGCCGCCCCCGAGCGGATTGCGGCCATTGACGGGGTCGATCTGATCCTGGGCAATGTCGAGAAGATGGAGCTGATGCGGCACTTGAGGACCGCCGGCTGGGAGGTCCAGGATCTCGAGCGCGATCGCCCTCGGAAGCAGGGGATCCACATCCGTGTCGGCGATATCGGGGCGGTGCGCACCTTTCAGGCTGCGCCAGCGCCGGAGCGGCCGGATCGGACGCGTCCCTTCTTGAAGATCCAGGACGGGTGCGACTTCGCCTGTACCTTCTGTATCATCCCGGCGGTCCGGGGCCCGAATCGCAGCCTTCCCCCTGATCGGGTGGTGGAAGAGGGCCGGCGCCTCGCCGCGGGTGGGCATCCTGAGATCGTCCTGACCGGAATCAACCTGGGGACCTATGGATGGGATCTGAGGCCGAGGATGTTCTTGTCGGCGCTGCTGCAGCGCCTGCTGGACGAGACGGCGATCCCGCGGATCCGGTTGAGCTCGCTCCATCCCCACGAGATCAAACCGGAGATGGTTCGACTCTTCGGCGCTTCGCCCCGCCTCTGTCGCAATGTCCACCTGGCCCTGCAGAGTGGCGACGACGAGATCCTCAAACGGATGGCCCGCAGTTACCGGTCGCGGCACTTCCGGGAGGTGGTGGAGTCCCTTCACCAGGCGGTGCCGGGGATCGCCATCGGGGTGGATGTGATCGTCGGCTTTCCCGGAGAGACCGAGGCGGCGTTCGAAAATACCCGCCATCTCCTTGACGAGCTCCCCGTCAGCTACTTCCACGTCTTCACCTATTCCCGCCGTTCCGGCACGAAGGCGGCGGGAATGCCCGACCAGGTTCCCGCCGAGACCAAGGCCCGCCGCAACCGCATTCTGCGGCAGCTCGGCGAGCAGAAGTTTCTCGCCTTCAAGCAGAGTGTCGTGGGGCAGACGCTTCCGGTGGTGGTGCTGGGTGAGCGGGATTGCGAGACCGGTCTCCTCCACGGGGTGAGCGACAACTATCTGGGCATCCTCTTTGGGGGGCCGGACGGCCTGCGGGGCAGGCTGGTGGATGTGCGGGTCGAGGGGATGGGCGGACGGGGCATGCTCTCTGGTCGCGTGCCAACCGGCGGTGCCGCGCCGCAGCCGCCGCTCCAACGCCCACTGCCGCTTGTGGCGGGATGCTGACATGGCAGAGCCGGTGATCGGCATCATCGGAGGGAGCGGGCTGTACGAGATGGAAGGGATCACCCACCTGCGGGAGGAGCGGGTCATGACCCCGTTCGGCGATCCCTCCGATGCCTATATCCTCGGTCGCCTGGACGGGCACACGGTCGCCTTCCTCGCTCGCCACGGTCGGGGGCATCGACTGCTCCCCTCGGAACTCAACTTTCGGGCGAATGTCTATGGATTCAAGGTGCTCGGGGTCCAGTGGATCATCTCGGCCTCGGCGGTGGGGAGCATGCGGGAGGAGATCCGCCCGTCGGATATCGTCATCCCCGATCAGTTCTTTGATCGCACCCGGGCGAGGACGAGCACCTTCTTTGGCGACGGGGTCGTGGCCCACGTGAGTTTCGCCGATCCCGTCTGTCCTGACCTGAGCGATCTGCTCTACGGGGCCGGCCGCGACCTCGGTGCCCGCATGCACAAAGGGGGGACATATCTCTGCATGGAGGGCCCCCAGTTCTCGACCCGGGCGGAGTCCCGCATCTACCGCAGCTGGGGCGTGGACGTAATCGGGATGACCAATCTGCAGGAGGCGAAACTCAGCCGCGAGGCGGAAATGTGCTACGCCACCATGGCGCTCGTCACCGATTACGACGTCTGGCACGAGGCGGAAGGGGATGTAACGGTGGAGAAGGTCATCGCGATTCTGCACAAGAACGTGGCGACCGCCAAGAGGATCGTCCGAAGCGTGATCCCCAAGATCCGGCCGGGCCGGTCCTGCGGCTGCGCGTCGGCCCTGAAGGATGCCATCATCACCGCCCCCCAGGCCATCCCGGAGGCCACCAAAAAGAAGCTCTGGCCCATCGTCGGGAAATACCTGGGCCCGTAACGCATCGAGGACACGACATGGAGATCTTGGTCGTCGGATCGGTGGCCCTCGACACGGTCACGACTCCCTTTGGCGACGCGAGGGAGGTGCTGGGGGGTTCGGCGACCTACTTTGCCTCGAGTGCCAGCTTCTTCGCCCCCGTGAGCGTGGTGGGGGTGGTGGGTGAGGACTTCCCGATGGAGGCGCTGGAGTTTCTGAGAAGGCGAGAAGTCGACCTCACCGGACTCGAGCGGCGGCCCGGCCGGACCTTCCGATGGCGGGGAGAGTACGGCTTTGCCCTGAATGAGGCGAAGACCCTGGAGACCCAGTTGAATGTCTTCGCCGAATTCCATCCGCGGCTGCCCGAGCCCTACCGCGAGCGGGAGGTGGTCTTCCTGGCGAACATCGATCCGGACCTCCAGCGCGAGGTCCTGACGCAGGTGCTCTCTCCCCGCCTCGTCGCCGCTGATACCATGAACTTCTGGATCCAGGGCAAGCCGGAGGCGTTACGGCAGACCCTGAAACAGGTCCAGATCCTCATCATCAACGACGCCGAGGCCCGGATGTTGGCCGAGGAGCCGAATCTGGTCCGGGCGGCCAAGACGATCCTCGGCTGGGGCCCCCGCTCGTTGATCATCAAGCGCGGAGAGTACGGGGCCCTCAGCTTTTCAGACGGAGGGTGGTTCGCGGCCCCCGCCCTTCCCCTGGAAAACGTCTACGACCCCACCGGCGCGGGTGATGCCTTTGCCGGAGGGTTTCTGGGGTTTCTGGCCAGCACGCGGAATTTCGATGAGGCGAATCTCCGCCGGGCCGTCATCATGGGCTCGGTTATGGCCTCCTTTGCGGTGGAGGCCTTCTCGCTCCACAGGCTGCAGCACCTCACCTACCCCGAGATCGAGTCCCGCTACCGGCAGTTCAAGCAGCTCGCCCACTTTGAAGATCTGTAGGCGAAAGTGCTGAGGACTGAGGACTGAGTGCTGAGCATTGAGGACTGAGCTTGAGCGCTCCCCCCATTTCAGAACACCCGACACCCAACATCCCGGCCCTGGCACGCGGATTGCTCGTCCCATCACAGGCCATGCCAGTCGTCTCCTTTCGGGCTGCTGCATACCCTGGGTGATGTGACGGGAGCATCGGAAGGCATGAACGAGCGGAAGGGCCTCGCCGAAAAAGTTGCTGGCTTCCTGGGATCGAGTCCGGCCATCGCGTCGCCAGCCCCAAAGGGCACTGCGTGTTGCCGTGCGATCGACATCGCCCTGGGGGTTTTGATTGCCGCCATCCCCCTGGTCTATTCTTTTCTCGCACCCGGGTCGCTCAAATGGGCCATTCTCGGGATCCTCGCGCCAGCCACGACCTTCCTGTGGCTCTGGGGAGGGTGTGGCCGGCCCTTCCGCCCCCTTCCGAAGCTGGCCGCCCCCCTTTTCACCCTGCTGCTCGTCTCCGGACTCTCGCTCCTGCAGGCGATCAACCTCTATTCCGGCCTTCAGCGCATGGCCTTTCTGCTCTTCCTGTTCCTCCTCTACCTCACGGTGGCCTACGCCTCTCACCCCGATCGGCAAGAGACGCTCATCCGGACTCTTCTGCTGACCCTGCTCGTTGTGAGCAGCCTCTCCCTTTACGACTGCACCGTCGGAGTGCCCTTGATGGTCGATGGCCCGATAGAGATGATCCACCGGCTCTTCGGCAATACGAATTACGGAGCAGCCTACCTGCTCACGGTCATCCCCCTCGGCATGGCCTACACTCTTGCCGCATCCCGGAGCTGGGAGAAGACCGTCTACGGGACGACCCTCTTCCTCTCTATGACGCTTCTCATTCATTCGATGGTCCGGGGGGCCTGGGTCGGCATTTGGATCGGCCTGTGGATCCTCGTCCGGGTGTACTTCTCTTCGGAGCGGCGGCTCGGTAGCTTCTGGAGCGCACCCCACCGATCGCAGATTGGTCCACTCCTCCTCCTCGGTTCGGCCGTCCTGTTCGCCGTCGCGCTGTGGCCCCTGTGTCTACCTGGCCTGACCTCTTTCGGCAAGCGGGTGGTAAGCATCTTCGATCCTGGGTCAGATAGCCTCCAGGTGCGTTGGGCCTATTGGGAGGGTACGCTCCGGTTGATCCGGGATCACATCTGGACCGGGGTCGGGGTCGGCAATTTCGCGCTGGCATTCGTCCCATATCGATCTCGGTTCATCTACCGGAATCCCGGCGTGCAGATTGAGCATCCCCACAATGAATATCTCAACCTGTGGGCAGAGCTCGGGCCTCTCGGCCTGCTCGTCGCCCTCTGGCTTCTCTTCAGGGTTGTCCGACTAGGCCGGCATCTGGCCGGTCGCGCCGAGGTGAGGAGGGAAGTCCTCGCTGGGGTCCTGGGCGGACTCGCCGCCACCGCCGCCTACGCCACTCTTTTCTACGTCGTGCATGTTCCTGCCTCTGCCGTGAATGTCGCCATCCTCCTCGGCATGCTCGACGGGATGGATCGCGAGGTCGGCCCGGGGGAGCGCGGAAGGCCGGTCCGCCTGGCCGTTCTCCTTCCTGGAATTCTGGTCTTGGGTCTCCTCTACTTTCAGTATTTCCTTCGCCCCCTGGCCGGAGAGGTTCACTATTTTCTCGCCCAAGGGGAACTCCGGGACGGGCGGATGGAGGCGAGCCTGAGCCGGCTCGAGCGGAGCCTCGAGTGGAACCCCCAATACTATTTGGCTCGGTATCGGCGGGCCCAGATCTTTTCGGTGCAGGGGAGATACCAGGAAGTAATCCAGGAGGCGCAGGAAATGTTGCAGATCCACCCTCAGTCGGAGATTGCGTACTGGGCCATGGGGGCCGCCTATGTCAAGCTCGGGGAAAAGCCCAAGGCCAAGGCGATGTTTCTTCAAGCCCTGACTGTCAATCCCGATTTCCCCCACGCCCTCAACAATCTCGGGATCCTCGCCGCAGAGGAGGGTCGGATCGCCGAGGCCGAGGCACTGTTCCTCCGGGCCAATGGGATCCTGGGGCGGAGCGACGCGAGCCCCTATATCAATCTGGGAGGCCTCTACGAGAGGACCGGCCGCACGAGAGAAGCCCTGCGGATGTACGAGACCGCCGCAGCCATTCAACCCAAGTCCGGCTCACAATGGTTCCACGTTGCCCGGTTGAGAGCCCTGACTGGCGATCCCGGCGGGGCCTATGCGGCGCTCGCCAGGGCGATAGAGCTGGATGAACGGTGGCGGGCGCGGGCGGCCAAGGACCCGGCCTTCGCAGCCATGCGCGAGAGCGATTCACAGATGCGGACTCTGCTTCGTCCGTCTAGCGACGAGCCGGGTGTTGGGTATTAGGTGTTAGGTGTTCGGTCGCTTCGATATGCGCTGAAGCATGCCAGCCTTCTAGCCTCCTAGCGTCCTAGCATCCCAGCCACTAACCACCAGCCACGAACCACTAAATCACTGAGTCGTAACCGTCTTGCCTGCACAAAAAACTGGGGTATAATACAAGATCGACTCCACGCGCTGGAGGAAACATGGCGGCGGATGCCATCATCATCCGAGGAGCCCGGGAACATAACCTCAAATCGATCGATCTCGAGATCCCCCGCGGGAAGCTGGTGGTGATCACCGGGGTTTCGGGATCGGGGAAGTCCTCCCTGGCCTTTGATACCATCTATGCCGAGGGCCAGCGCCGGTATGTCGAGTCCCTCTCGGCGTACGCCCGGCAGTTCCTCGAGCAGATGGATAAACCCGATGTGGACCTGATCGAGGGGCTCTCCCCGGCCATCTCCATCGAACAGAAGACCACCAGCAAGAACCCCCGCTCCACCGTGGCGACCGTGACCGAGATCTACGACTATCTCCGGCTCCTGTTCGCCCGGGTGGGCAAGCCGACCTGTTACCAGTGCGGCAAGCCCATCACCTCGCAGACGGTCGGGCAGATCGTCGATCAGATCCTCAACCAGCCCGAGGGGACGCGCTTCCAGATCCTCGCCCCCGTGGTCCGGGGGCGGAAAGGGGAGTACCGGCACATCTTTGCCCAGATGCGCCGCGAGGGATACGCCCGGGCCCGCGTGAATGGCAGGGTTCGGGACCTGGACGAAGAGATCGCCCTGGACAAGCACAAGAAGCACACCATCGAAGTGGTCGTCGATCGGCTCGTGATCCGTCCGGATCTCCGGCGCCGGCTGGCCGATTCCCTCGAGACCGCCCTGCGTCTCGGCGAGGGAATCGTCACCGTGAACGTGCTGGGCGAGCAGGAAAAGGACCACACCTTCTCCGAGCGGCTCGCCTGCATCGACTGCGGCGTGAGCTACCCCGAGGTCAGCCCCCGGATCTTCTCCTTCAACAACCCGCACGGCGCCTGCACCTCGTGCGGCGGACTGGGGACCGCGCTCGATGCGCGCCTCGAGCGGGAAGGGGAGGCGGATTTCCTCGGGGCAAGCCTGCAGTCGCTGGACCGCCGCTACAAGTTTACCGAGTCCGCCCGGGTGCGGGAGCAGATCGAGACCTATGTGGACCGCCTCTCGACGCTGCGGCCCTGCCCGAGCTGCCAGGGGACGCGCCTTCGGCCGGAATCGTTAGCGATCAAGGTCGCCGACCTGAGCATCGCCGCGGTCACCCGGTTTTCAGTGAAGGAGGCCCTGAGGTTTTTTACGGACGTCCACTTGAGCGAGAAGGACCAGGAGATTGCCCGGAGGATTCTCAAGGAGATACGCGAGCGGCTCGGGTTTCTCGTCAACGTAGGTCTGGACTATTTGACGCTCGAGCGGACGGCGGCCACACTGGCGGGGGGCGAGGCCCAACGGATCCGCCTGGCTACCCAGATCGGCTCGAGCCTCGTCGGGGTCCTCTATATCCTGGACGAGCCCAGCATCGGGCTGCACCAGCGCGATCACATCCGGCTCCTGGGCACCCTCAGGCGCCTGCGCGACATCGGGAATACGGTGATCGTGGTCGAGCATGATGAAGAGACGATCCAGAGCGCCGACTTTGTCATCGATCTCGGTCCGGGGGCCGGGGTCTCGGGCGGTACCGTGGTCGCGTGCGGCACGCCCCGCGACATCATTGCCTGCAAGGCGTCGCTCACCGGGCGCTATCTGGCGCGGGAACTCGAGATCCCGGTCCCGCGGGTGCGGCGCCCGCCGACCGGGCTCTACCTGACCATCGCGGGTGCCCGGGAGCACAATCTCAAAGGGATCGAGGTCGAGGTCCCCCTCGGCCTCTTCACCTGCGTCACGGGCGTCTCGGGCTCCGGGAAGAGCACGCTGGTCACCGACATCTTGAAGCGGGCCCTCTCTGTGCATCTGTACGACTCGCGGGAGCGACCGGGGGCCCACGACAAGATCCTGGGGATCGAACACATCGACAAGGTGATCGATATCGATCAGTCGCCGATCGGGCGGACCCCCCGCTCGAACCCCGCGACCTATACCGGGGTCTTCGGCCTCATTAGAGATCTCTATGCCCTCACGCCGGAGGCGCGGATGCGGGGGTACAGGCCGGGGCGGTTCAGCTTCAACGTGAAAGGGGGGCGGTGCGAGGCCTGCGAGGGGGACGGGATCATCCGGATCGAGATGCACTTCCTTCCCGATATCTACGTGACCTGCGAGGTCTGCCGGGGAGCGCGCTACAACCGGGAGACCCTCGAGATCCAGTACAAGGGCAAGAGCATCGCCCACGTGCTGGATATGACCGTGGAGGAGGCCCTGCACTTTTTCGAGAACGTCCCGCGGATCAAGGAGAAGCTCAAGACCCTCGCCGACGTGGGGTTGGGGTACATCAAGCTGGGCCAGCCGGCCACCACGCTGTCGGGCGGCGAGGCGCAGCGGGTCAAGCTGTCCCGCGAGCTCTCGCGGCGGGGGACCGGCCGGACCCTGTATCTGCTCGACGAGCCGACGACAGGGCTCCACTTCCACGACATCCGCCAGCTCCTCGAGGTCCTCCATCGCCTGGCCGATGCAGGCAACACCGTGCTGGTCATCGAACACAACCTCGAGGTGATCAAGACCGCCGATTGGATCATCGACCTGGGACCCGAAGGGGGGGATGACGGGGGATTCGTCGTCGCCTGCGGCACTCCCGAACAGGTGGCCGAGGTCGAGCGCTCGTTTACCGGCCAGTTCCTCCGCCGGGTGCTGGGACGGTCTCGCACGCCAAAAAAATAAGCGGAGGGATTGCGAAAAACCTCCCTCCGCTTACCTTCTTGTCTGTGATCGCGAGGCTACAGCCGGCTCACCTTGCAGTCGTCATTGGCACCTGTCCACGCATCGCCCGCTGCGCAGGTGGTGTCTAGGCCACCGTCGATGACGGGGGGCAGTGCCGGTGTGCTGGTCCCCGCCACTGACAGCCACCACCGGAATCCCGCGCCACCCGGGATGTTGTACGGGCCACTCGGTGGATAGTTGGGGCTCGACGCGAGCTCGACTTCCAGGTCGGTCACGTCGCCGGCGACGAATACGGCGCCAGCCGCCGTGCCGTTGCCAATGGCATAAACGTAGGCCCCATTGTTCAGGATCTGGTCGGCGAAGTCGAGCTGGACGGCTGCCCGCCCCGCATCGAGGGTCGCCTGGGCGCTGGCCCGAATTGCCTGGTCCCTCAGGTCCACGTACCTCGGGATAGCGATCGCGGCCAGGACGCCGAGCAGGATGATGATGATCACCAGCTCGATCAGGGTAAAGCCTTGTTTGTTCTTGAGGAAACGGAGCATTGTACTCTTTGCCTCCTTTTTATGTTTCGGTGTTTATAGGGTGTCCGATTTTCGGTCACCCTTGTTTGGGCACTATTAGGGATACTTGCAAGAGCCGGACCACCTTAGCTTTTCCGAGCAATCACCCCCCTTTACTCCGTCTTCACCTTTGGACGAGCTTGACCATGTCCCAGAGCGGCAAAAAGACGGCAAGCGCCAAAACCAGCACGAGGCCCGCGACCGTAGCCAACAGGATCGGCTCGATGATCGTCGGCAGGTTCTTGATGGTGTGATTGGCCTCGTTCTCGTAATGGGTTGCGATCGCGTTGAGTAGCGTGTCGAGCGCCCCGGTCTTCTCCCCAACGGCGACCATCTCGGTCAGGAGCGATGGGAAGACGGTACTGCGGCCGAGCGGCGCGGCCAGCGATTCTCCCCCTTCCACCGCCCGCCGGGCGCGGAGGAGATCCCGGCCGATCACGGTGTTGCCGATGGCCCGCGACGTGAGGTCGAGGGCCTGGATGAGCGGGATGCCGGTGGTGATCATGGTCGCCAGGAGCTGGCCGAGGCGGGAAAAGGTCAGCTTCTTGACCAGGGGGCCGACCACCGGGATCTTGAGCTTCCAGGCGTCCCAGGTCTCCCTGCCCCAGGGCTTCCGGAGCGCCCACCGGACTCCGACGACCGCGAGGACGATGCCAACCAGCAGGGCCGGCCAGGCGACCTGCATGAACGATCCGAGACCGATGACCATCCGGGTCGGCAAAGGAAGTCTCGCGTTGAACGCGGTATAGAACGTGGCAAATTTGGGGATCACGAAGGTGATCAGGATGACGATGCCGATCCCTAATGTGATGAGGACAAAAAGCGGATAGCGAAAGGCGGACGAGACCCGCCGCCGCGTTTCGAGATCGTTTTCCAGCATGATGCCGACGCGATCGAGCGCCTGATCCAGGAAACCTCCCTCCTCGGCGGCGCGGACGGTATGGATGTAGATTTCCGAAAAGGTCCGGGGGTGGTAGGTCAGGGCCTCGGAGAAGCTCATGCCCCCCTCCACGCGGCGCTGGATGGCGTCGAGGATGACGCGGAGGGTCGGGTTCTGGGTCTCCCGGTGGAGCGCACCTAACGACTCGGTCAGACTGATGCCTGCCTTGACGAGCGTGGTCATCTGGCGCGTGAAAAAGATGAGGTCTTCGGCCCGAACGCGCTGTTCCCGTTTCGGGAGGGCCTTGAGGGGGATGCGGACGCGCTCCCGGGTGATGGTGATCGGGATGACGCCCGCCTGGCTGAGTCGCAGCGCCACCGCCTCGGGACTCTCCGCATCCATGGTCCCCATCACCGGGGCCCCCTGCACGTTACGGCCCTTGTACGCGAACCGGCTCATTGGAAGAACTCCTTCTGGACCACGGGGATGAACCGGCTCTCCCCGCCCTTCTCGAGGTCGATGCCGCTCCTGGTGATGCGCACAACGCGGGCCCCATCCACATCGTCGCCAGGGCGCACCACACGGTCATTGACCACGGCCTTGCAACCCTGGGCGGTGCAGACGATACCCGTGATTCTGTATCCCGCGAACCGGTCTGACCCTTTGGGGCCGCTGGGGGCCCATTTTGTCCCGATTTCAAAGGGGTCGCGCTTCCCCCAGGGTTGGTCAGGAGGGGGTGGGGGTGCGAGGCGCGGCGCGGCGGTGGCGGTGGGAACAGCGGCAGGTGCAGCAGGTACAGCGGATGGAGTCGGCGGAGGGGTTGGCCCGGGGACGCTGGCGACCGCTGGCGCATCCGGAGCCTTGCCCGAGGACCGTGGGGCTTTGCTGCCTGACATCTGGTCCAAGACGAGGATGACGGCGGCCAAAATGGTGACCACCAGGAGGATCTTCGAGCGTCGATTCATCTGCTGCTTCATTGCGACACCTCCTGCCGCATCCAGGTCTTGAGCACTACGTTCATGCGGAGAGATGGTTCTCCCGGCTTGACGGCCTGCAACTTGAGATCACTGACCGAGAAGAGAATCGGACCCTCGAACAGCTCCTCCAGATATTTTCCTAGCTCGAGATACTTCCCTTCGACAATCAGGTCGGCGGAGATCTGTCCGTGCTGGACCGGGTCAGGCCCTTTGGGGGTGAACGAGGCGATCCGAACGCCCAGGCGCTTGCTCGGGCGAGAGATCTCCCCGAAGAGCGTGGAGACGCCGCCGGGTGGCAGCAAGCGGGCCCGGATCTTCTCCAAGCGGGTCCGGGCCTCTTCCAGGCCCTCTCTCCCCTTCGGGATTGCCTTCAGGGCCTCCGTGATCTTCTGGTTTTCACGCGAGAGCCGCGCGGCCTCCGCGGCGAGACGCGCCCGCTCTGTGGCGGTGGGACCCAGGAGGAAGAGGTACATGGCGACCGCCGCCAGCGCCAGCCCACCCAGGATCACCATTTCTCGCTTGCTGAGGTTCATCGTCATTTCCACGCCACGACGAGGTCAAAGACCAGGGTCCGCTGCGGATACCCCGACTGTTCCTGCGAGGATCCGAGCTGGACCGTCCCGAAGTAGGGGGATTCGGAGAGGCCAGCCATGAACTCGGAGAGCGCAACCTCCGGCGGATCCGCGTCCGCGAAGACCAGGCCCTTCACCTTGAGACCTCGAACCCCGTCCGCTTCGAGCGCGGTGAGACTGACCGTCGGAGGGGTGACGCTGCTCAGGACCTTGAGCGCGCCCAGCCAGCGGCGGCTAAAGGCTACCGGCTCCTCATAGATGCTCAGCGCGGGGGAGAGGGAGGCCCCTATCTGCTGGAAACGGCGGATTTCCTCGCTCGCAGAGCTCACGCGCTCCCAGGCGGCCTGCTGCTCGACCAGCTCCCGCTGCTTGTATCGCACGCTGACCAGCTCGAATCCCGTCCAGACGGCCGTCCCGAGGAAGAGGGCCGCGACCGCAGCTCTCAGGCCGGTCCGGAGGACCTTCCTTTGCTTGCCGTAGCGGACCTCGCGGGGCAGCAGGTTCACCTTTGACGCATCAAAGATAATCCCCGCAGCGGCCGCGAGGGTTGAGGGCAGCGCCTCGTTCTTGCCCATGGGGAGGACGGCATTCAGATTCACCGGCTCCACGGGGATGCCGATGGCTTCACTCAGGGCGGATTGGACCCGCTCGAGGTCCTGGACGGACCCGGCGACCAAGAGACGCTGAATCTTCTCGCCCGAGAATCGCTCCTGATAATAGGCGAGGGAGAGCCAGATCTCGTCGATGAGGCGGGGGAGCGACCCCTTGGCTGCTGCGTCCGCCTTTTGGCTGGGGCCTTCCTCGGCGGTCAGCGTGCGGACGAGATGCAGGTCGCGGCCGTGAAAGAAGATCAGGGTGGCCAGATGGGGGCGAAGATCGAGGAAGAGGATCGTCTCCTTTCCCTTGACCGGCAAGGCCTGGAGGAGCCCACTGAGGGCGAGCGGGAGGAGGCTGACCTGGACCAAGTTGAGCCCGGCCGCTTGAAGAATGTCCAGCGACTCGTTGAGGGTCGAACGCCTGACGGCGGCCACCAGGACCGTCTGCTGATCCTGGTCCCCCGGCTTTGCGCCAAGAGCATGGTGGTCCAGGACCGCATCCGCGAGGGGAAATGGCATCGCCCGCACGACGGACCACCGCACCGCATTGGGGAGCTCCTTGGCGGGAAGGGGCGGGAGGTCGAGCGGCAGGGTCACCGTCGAAGGTCCGGAGAGGAGGAGACGCGTCTCTTTCGCCGTGATCCCCTGGCTCGTGAGCAGCTTCTGAAGGCCCTCGGTTGCGGCCTGGCGATAGGACCTTCCATTGGAGCGATCCACCATGGCGGCGCCCCACTTGACGAAAGGCCCCTGCGTTGAGGGGCTGACCTCAAGGACCCGAATCGCGGTCGGGTCCAGGTCCACCACGAGGAAAGGCTTTGACCAGCGATCCTGCTTGACCGGCGTCTGAACCATGATCGGTTTGTGAATGCCTCGCAGTTCTGCTAGGGATTTTGCGGACTTGTCCCCTGATCCTGGCACTCGAAATAAGATGTAGCAAATTAGGTGCCAAGGTGAGGCTGCGGGCGCCGACAGGCGAGCGGCCAGTGTTGAGGGCTAAAGGGATGAGTGCTGAGGGCTGAGGTCTGAGCGTCATCGGTCTCCGGTCATCGGAGTATTGACGCTCACTCCTCAGTCCTCGGGGCTGCCTAGTACACCTCGCGCCAGTTCATCAGAGGGACAGATCCCTGCCCTTCGTTATCGCGGACGCCAGGAAAGCACCTTCAGCGCGCCGCCCACGCCGCCGAGCTGTTCCACGTATTGCTTGATGGCAGCACAGTTGTAGTTCACCGTGGCCCCACTCCATACGCCCACTTCTGTGTCCTCAGATCCTGATGGAGGCCCATTGTCCGCCGCCAAAAGAGCGCCGTGGAGGACTTGACTGCCGGTGCCCTCTATCGACATTTCTGCCCCACCATAGGCCACGATCAACCCATGGAATTCAAAGGACGTTTTCAAATTCACCCGGCCGACCATGATCAGGATCCCATACCCCGTGAAGGAAGCGCCTCCGTTAGTGCTGGTACTTGTCGGGTCCCACACCGTGATCTGCGGATTCGCCGCTGTTCCCAAAGTAGCCGGCGGAGTATTTGCTGTGATTGTGACCGCGGCAGGGTCATTCATCCACCCTTCGATCATGGCTACCACGGCATTCGGATCGTTCCATATCGGGTTATCGAGAGCGGAGTCGTAGGCGCGCTCGGGTGGCGTTCCTGTGAGCGTACCGGGGCCATCTCCGATGAACGTCGTACCCCTGTGAAAGGCGCCAGTCTGGTTTCCACACGTCCCTGACTCGTCAAGACCGCTGATAGTCCCACCGCCGTAATCCAGGTCATTCCACCCGTTGCTCACCTGCACCACGGCCCCAGGAATCGTGGGGATGGAGGAGGTTTTTTGCAGAACCGTCTCGACAATCTGCGTGCTGTTCCGGAAGGCGGCCGTCGAGGTCAGCACGATGATATCGTCGTCGTCGACGGTGGCCGATCCGAGCAAATCGGCCGGAATGGTGCCTCGGGGAAAGCCGTTGGCCGCGATATTGTTCGTGACTTGCACCGCATAGTTTCCGCCGGCCAGATTCACGGCGTTGCCCCCCGCAAAGACGGGCGTCCCGTTCAGGACCGCCGACAGGTCCAAAGCCTCCAGGCTCTTCTTGGCGTGCTGAACCCCCGCCTCGGCCAGGTAGAAGGCTCTCGCCGTATTGACTTCGTTCGAGGCGATGGTCTTCTCCGTCATGGAGGCCGTCATGAAGTGGCCCCCCAGGAGCAGCAGGAGGGCGGACACGAGAAGCGCAACGACTAACGCGATACCGCGCTCATCCCGCACAGGGTCCAGCGCCCAGGGCAGTGTGATCCTCATTTTCTTGTTTGTGATCCCCATCTTGATCCTCCTCATGATGAAATCACCTCGCGAAAAGTTTCCTACAGGTTTCGTAACCTGACGTCCATAATCAGCGGGAACGTCTCCGGCTTGCCCCCCGCGGGTGCCTGCGTCGTCAGTCCGACGGTGATCCGCCGGATACCCGCCAGGATGGCCGTGGGATTGTCGTTCCCATCAAAGTATGCGAAGGTGAGCGCGGTCACCCCATCGGCTAGTTGATCCGGAGCAGGCGCCGGAAAGGCCCCCCCGATCCAAGAGGAGAAATCCCGGATCACCTGCGTCCCCTGGAGGCGGTACGTCACCTGATCGGTGACGTTGTCCCCGTCCACATCACCGATGAAGGTGACGGTATTTGGATTCGCCGCCTGCACGGCGGTGGTCGGCAAAAGCGTGATCGCGTTCGACGGATCGTAGCCCGCCGTGCGGATCTCGTTCGCCATCATCCCCATGGCGACCCGCGCGGTCTGTTGCACCTCGGCCTTGGTCTCGCCCCAGGTCACGGTCTTCTGGCCCGATTCAAACGACGTATAGACCGCGAACAGGACGATCACGAATATCGATGACATGATCAGGACTTCCAGTAACGTAAACCCGTTGTGATTCTCCCCGGCTTTCATCGTGTCCTCATTCCGCGATCAAACTCAGGATCTGCACGCTTCGCCTGACAGGTGTGGCCACCGTCACCGTCACCTGTTTGACCCCATTGATGGGCGTGTTGTCCGCGATGCTCGTGGTCCGCGTGTACCCGGCATAATTCCCGGCCAAGTTCTCCGTCGTCGTCCCAGCGGCCATCGGGGCGGCGGTGTAGGGCTGGTTCCTGAGCCACTCCAGCCGCTGCTTCGCCAACGTCATAGCCACCGTCTCCTCGCCGCTCCAATCGACGGTGCGATAGGCCGTAGGAAACAAGCCGGCGATCCCCACAAGGGCCACGGCGACGATCGCGGCCGCGAACAGGACCTCAATGGCTGTGAACCCCCGCGTGTTCCTCATTAGCTCCTCTTCCTCCGTTCTGGCTCTCACCGAGCCCTCTCCTAGGCCTCGTCTGCCTGTCCCTATCTCATGTCTCCCATGTCACCTATCATCGGGCTATAGGCTGCATTCCTCATGCCAGGGCACCAGTTCCCCCCCGGCTGGCTCCCTAACCGGGCTAGCCAGCCCCTCGGCCCCTGTTTTCCGTGGGATAGAGGCTATCCCCCTGCAGGATCCAAGCCAGCACTCATGGCCACTTAGCCCTCTCCTGTCCGGAAATCGGGCGCTCCCTAATACACTTCGCGCCAGTTGATCAGATGGAGACCTTTCGTCGGCCGCCCGGGCCCGAAGACCGCATAGCTTCCGCTGCTCTGTTTCACCGCGAGGTAGCCGGTCCCGGAGGGGAAGGTGACGTTGCTAATCGTCCAGATCCCCACGGTGCCGGACGACCCCGAGGCGCTCGTCGTATACGGGCTGCCGCTTACCTGTGCCCCGTTCTGATCGTAGACATAGAGGGTCACCGTCGCGCCCCCATCGGCCCGCCCCTTCACCGTCTTATCGACCAGCGTGTCGATCACCGGCCCGATGAATCTCGACCCGGCGGTCCCCGGTATCGTCGAGATCGTGGTGCCGCTCGCCAAGCCATCAATCCGGACCCGGCCGCTCCCGCCCGCACCCCCGCTTGCACTGCCGGTGCCGGTCCCAGCCGCACCGCCAGCCGTGGTCAGGGTGCCGGTGGCCGTGATCGTTCCCGATTGAAGCAACATGCTTCCGCCGCTCCCTCCTCCTCCTCCACCACTACCGTTGCCTCCCGAGGTATACCCGGTGCCGCCATTGCCCCCTTGGGCGGTGATCGTACCGCTCACGGTGACGGAGCCGGTGGCGTAGATCAGGACCACACCGCCCCCGCCGGCCCCACCACCACCGCGACCGGCGATGTCAGAGTCTGGTCCTCCACCGCCCCCGCCGGAGCCACCCATGAGGGGGACGAGCTGGGCGTTGCCGGTGGTGTTCCCCCCGAAGCCGGCATCGGGGGTGTTGGGTCCGCGCGTCCCGGCCGTCGAAAAGCCCCCGCCCCCGCCCCCGCCTGCGGTCGTCCCGGGCGCGCCCCCGCCGCCGCCGCCTTGACCACCCGCCGCATTATCGGTAAACGCGCCTGCGCCGCCAGTTCCGAGAGGGTTGCCGGTGCCACCCCCACCACCACCGCCGGCAGCGAGACCAGTATCCG
>Ga0209641_10000395_pt1 | contig 39666 bp, 40 predicted proteins | sample RifCSP16_1_FD_184022 | JGI IMG/M metagenome (GOLD analysis project Ga0209641, IMG submission 184022) | Soil microbial communities from Rifle, Colorado - Rifle CSP2_sed 16_1 (SPAdes) (version 2) | ecosystem: Environmental > Terrestrial > Deep subsurface > Rock core/Sediment | place: Rifle... | reverse complement strand
CTGTCATAGATCATCATTTGTAAACCAGGGACATATGATGATCTATGACAGCGTTCAGGTTGCCCGCATGAAACATTTCGCCACAGCCTTTTTTGGTTACCATCTGCAAGGGAAAGTCAATTATGCAGAGTATTTTTCTGAAAGTTTTACCAATCAATATGATGGGCTTTCCTGGGGACCTTACAAGAAATAACTTTAAGAAAAGCACCTGTCGGTAATGGTGACCTGTCTTGCCTTGCCCGACTTTTTTAATGAAAGGAACCTTCAAACAAGATGAGTGAAGATATCACAAGCCAACCCGTCATGGAGTTGCGTGTTGCCATGACCACCAGCCAGTACCAAAGCCTGGTCAGGTTCTACTGCGAAGGGCTGGGGGTCGCACCTGCGGCTGTGTGGGACAGTGAAGACAGTCACGGACGTATGCTTATGTTGGGCAACGCCTCCCTGGAGATCTTCGATGAAGCCCAGGCGGCAATGGTGGACCAGCTCGAAGCAGGGCAGCGCGTCAGCGGGCAGATACGCTTTGCCCTCAAGGTGCCTGACCTGCAGGCAGCCATGGAGCGCCTGCTGGCACACGGTGCGAAATTGATCCATCCTCCAATTGAGACACCCTGGGGTTCTCTCAATGTGCGATTGGAAGATCCGGACGGGATGCAAATCACCCTGTTCCAATCCAAATAGCGGGGGATGACTATAGGGAAGGTCTCTTCTCTGCCGCAGCCATGTGAAATTGAACGTATTTGATTTTTTGGGCAGAATTGGAGCGCCAGGGTTGGATCGTCCCGGTTTAAACCACCACCAGGTTCTCCAGGTAAAAACAGTTTCTAATTACCGGGAGAGAGGGTATCCTCCAGCCAGGAGTTTATATCAAAGAAGGTTGGCTTGCTGCCTTTGATGTCATCACTGTTTCCCTGGTTGATCCCGCTGGGGCATTCCTTTGGCATGCTGCCTGCCAGGGTAACGGAGGAGATGGTCTCACCGGTCAGGGGGGCGACCAGGAGGAGATCCCGCTTGAACTGGTAGCGGGATTTCACGGTTCCATCGGAATAATCACAACTTTCGATCTTCTCGGAGTATTCATCTCCCAGGCACAATACCAGGTCCAGCTCTGAGAGTATGGCCGGCCAATAATCGTTGTTTATATAACTGGTGGATACCGGCGGATATTCGGCTTCATTCACTGCCACGATCCCGTGGGTTCCAGGACCTGGCTGGTAGGGTTTCGTACCCGGGATGGCTTGCCCTGAACAGGCAGCCTGGACCGCATTCTCAATATCGACCAGCGCCTGCCTGGCGGGGATGCCGCGCAAGCCGCTGGCTGCACTGAAAAAGAAGATCAGGGAAAAAAGGAGGGTGATGACCAGGGACACAATGACTTTCTTCCTGGTTGGTGGAGCCTTCAATGCGATCAGTCCGAGCAGCACGGAGGGGATGAAGAGCAGGATGAATGCGCCAAGGAAGATGTAGGTAACGGGGGGCAGGCTCATGGTTATCCCGCCACTTAATAAGATCGAGACGAGTGCAAACAGGATCGAAAAGATCAATGCCCGGTTGGCTGCCTTGCGTTGTTTCTCATTGGGAACAGTCATGGAACCCTCTATTTAATTGTGAATGCCTGGGAAAGAGAATATAAAAGCTTGTGGATTATATACCCGCGCTGCTGTTACGTGTGAAACCTGTGACATTCTGTATGCAGCGAGATGACAATATACATTGACAGCTGGAAACGATATGGCGATAATATATTCAATATTATGAATATAACTTCCATCAATCCTGTTTCTGAACTTTTCAAGACCATCGGACCGGAGCCGCGCCTGCAGATCCTGCTGGGAATCGGCGACGGTGAGCCGTGCGTCTGCCACCTGGAAGCCGTCTTCGGCTGGCGGTAGATCAACAGGTGGCGATCCTGACGTCCAATCTCGATGGCTGAAAAAGTTATCCGTAGAGAAAAAAGGCGGTCGCCTATAACATAACCCTTGACAAAATACAACTATATCGTAAAATTACGAAATAATGATAGAGCAAGGATCAACCTCCCCTGATAAACAGCGCCTGGTAAGAATGCTGAAGGCACTCGGCAACCCGGTCCGCTTCCAGATCGTTGAATACCTGTCTGCCAACCAGGTCTGCATCACCAGTGACATTGTGAAGGAGCTGCCCCTGGCGCAGTCCACGGTCAGTCAGCACCTCAAGGTTTTGCGGGAAGCCGGTCTGATAAGGGGAAAGATCGAAGGTCCGGCAACCTGCTACTGCCTGGACATTGATGGAATGAAATGGCTGAAGCAGCATTTCGCAAATTGGCTGCCCGGGTACCAGGAACTGATCCAGCTCTGATTCGATGAAACAAGGATTTTTTTAAGGAAGATAATCGTATTTTTACGATAAAGGATGGAAAATGTCAAACAATTACCCCTCTGAAAGCTATTTCAACCAGGTTGCAGACCAATGGGACAATCTCCGCAGCGGATACTTCACCGAGGCGGTACGGGAGGCAGCCATTGCCATGGCTTACCTGCACCCGGAAATGGTCGTCGCCGACGTGGGCTCGGGTACCGGATTCATTGCCGCCGGGCTGGCTCCCCTTGTCCGTCAGGTGCACGTACTGGATGGCTCCGCTGCCATGCTGGGAGCAGCCCGCAGGAACCTGGCGCAATTCCATAACGTGGAATTCCACCAGGCGGATGGGCTCTCCCTTCCGTTGCCGGATGCCAGCGTGGATGCTGTCTTCGCCAACATGTACCTGCATCATTGCCCAAATCCCCTCTCCAGTATCACGGAAATGGTACGCATCCTGCGCCCCGGTGGGCGATTGATCCTGACCGACATGGATGCCCACACCCACGAATGGATGAAGGAGGGAATGTCAGATCTGTGGCTGGGATTTGAGCGCGACCAGGTAAAAGAATGGTACCGGGAAGCAGGATTGGTAAACATCATCGTGAACAGCACGGGTCAATCCTGCCAGTCCGGTCGTAAAAGCGAATCAGGGCTGGGTGCAGAGGTGGATATTTTCGTTGCAGTAGGCGCCAGGCGGATCACCGCCCGTGATATGGTTCAAGCCAGCTACGGAACCCGGGCGCAGGAAAGCAGTGGCTGCTGCGATGACGGCGCGTGCTGTACCCCCGGCCTGGTTTCGCTTGAGGACATCAGCACGGTCAATTGGGACGGAGGTTACTCCCCATCCGAATTGGCTGCCATTCCCGAGGAGGCTGCCGGCTTCTCCCTTGGCTGTGGAAACCCGATCGCGCTTGCAAACCTCCAGAAAGGAGAAACGGTTCTCGACATCGGCTCCGGAGGTGGGATTGATGTGTTCCTGGCAGCGAAGAAAGTGGGGAAGGACGGATTTGTGTTTGGAGTCGATATGACGCCAGCCATGCTGGAACGAGCCCGCCGAACAGCCAAGGAACACGGGTTTGATAACGTGGAGTTCCGCCAGGGGTATGCCGAGGATCTGCCCGTGGAGGATGGGAGTATTGATGTAGTCATCTCGAACTGCGTGATCAACCTGGCAGAAGACAAGGGCAAAGTCTTCCAGGAGGCATACCGGGTCACCAGGCCGGGCGGGCGGCTGGAAGTCAATGACACCGTCTTTGGTGCAGGCATCCTGCCAGCCATGCGGACTTCCAACACAGGCTGGGCGGAGTGCATTTCGGGAGCATTACCGGAAGGAGAATACCTGGATCTTGTCCGCCAGGCAGGGTATAAGGATGTAACCGTTCGACGCAGCACCAGTTCCGGCATCTCTGGTGGGATCCCATTTTACAGCGTGCAGGTGTCTGCCAGGAAGTGAATCGGTTGCCATGATCCCTCACTTGACAGACCCTGGCAGGCACAAATACTGTCTGACGATCCCATTTCTGGTGACATTGTATCTGCCTGCGGGGTGACGTTCCACACTGCATAAGGTGAAGGAATGGGTATAATATATTCAATATTATGAATATATCCATCATCGATCCTATATCCGAACTGTTCAAGACCATCGGTCCAACACCCCGCCTGCAGATCCTGCTGGCAATCGGCGATGGCGAGCCGTGCGTCTGCCACCTGGAAGCCGTTTTCGGCTGGCGGCAAGCCTACCTTTCCCAGCACCTGATGTCCCTGCGTAAAGCCGGTCTTCTTGAGACCAGCCGGGTCGGGCGCAACATCCATTACCGGTTAACCGACCCGCGCCTGCTGGGGCTGATCCAGCAGGCGGCTGAACTGCAGCGGGTGACCCTGCCGAAGCTGTCTCCATCACCTGAGTGCACCTGCCCGAACTGCAGCAAGGAAGAGGATGGCGTGAAGAATCCCGTTCAACTGGAGACTGCATGAACATCCCGGAATTCCTCATTTCCCTGCTGCGCGGCGGAGCCGGCAACCTGGCATCCTACCTGGCTGCCCATGTACTGCTCTGCCTGCTGCCTGCCTTTTACATTGCCGGGGCGATGACCGCCCTGATCCCCAAGGAAACGATCACCCGCTACCTGGGACGCAATACCCCCAAGTGGATCTCCTACCCGGCTTCAGCCATCGCCGGCTTCCTGCTGGCGGTCTGCTCCTGCACGGTCATCCCGCTCTTTGCCGGCATCTACAAGAAAGGCGCCGGGCTGGGTCCGGCCATCACCTTCCTGTTCGTGGCTCCTGCCATCAATATCCTGGCGCTGGTCTACACCGGGGGCGTGATCGGTATGGACCTGGCAATTGCCCGCCTGGTGCTCTCGCTGGCTTTTGGCATCAGCATCGGTCTGATCATGGCGCTCCTTTTCCGCAAGGCGGATGTAGCGCATGATGCCGCCACGGATGCCATGTTTGCCGGGCAGGGCAGCATGCGTAAGGCTGCCGTTATTTTACTGCTGGTGCTGGTCCTCCTGCTGGTGGCTGGTACCTTCCAACTGGATTTTCTCAAGCAAACCTATGCCAGCCTGACCCTGCCGATCGGCGGACTGGAAACCTTCCAGAACTGGCTTCACCAGGTCGTGCCGTTCGACCCGGCACGCGGCGAGGAAGGCGTGACCGCCCAGGGTGCCATCCTGATCGGTATGCTGGTACTGATCGGACTGACCTCCTGGAAGGGTGTCGAGAAGATCCACGACGGCTTCAATGCCTTCACCTGGATCTCGACCGGACTGGTGGGAGTGACACTGTTGATCGCTTCCCTGGGTATGATCCCAACTGCTGACGGGTTGACGCTGACGCTCACCGGAAAATTCCTGGGTGTGCTGCTGGCAGTGCTGGCGCTGGCCTGGCTGCTGGTGAAAGGTCTGACGCGGGACGAGACACGTGATTTCCTGTGGGAGAGCTGGCGATTCGTCAAGCAGATCTTCCCCCTGCTGGTGGTGGGCGTCTTTGCGGTCGGTATCATCCGGGTGCTGATCAAACCGGAATGGATCGAAGCCATCGCCGGCAGCAATACACTGCTGGGCAACTTCGTCGGTGTGGTCTTCGGCGTGTTCATGTACTTCCCCACCCTGGTGGAAGTACCCATCGCCCAGATGTTCCTCAGCCTGGGTATGCACCGCGGCCCCCTGCTGGCGTACCTGATCTCCGATCCCGAGCTGAGCCTGCAGAGCATTTTGATCACAGCCGCCATCATCGGACGGTTGAAGGCCTGGGTTTATGTCGGCTGGGTGGCGCTTTTCAGCACCCTGGCGGGATTGATCTACGGCGCATGGGTGGATGGCATGGCGCTGGGAGTTGTGGGGCTGTACCTGCTGTCCTTCCTGGCTTTGCTGGCAATCGGTTACTGGTTATTGGACCGCCGAAGTACGCAAAAAACACAGGCGGCTTTAAAAAACATTTAGATTCGGAGGAAAACATGTTATCCATCAAGATCCTGGGTTCGGGCTGCCCGAACTGCAAACGACTGGAACAACTGACCCGCGAAGCGGTCGATAGAATGAGCATCGAAGCGCAGGTGGAAAAGGTGACCGACTACGCAGCCATCATGGAATACAATATCCTATCCACACCAGGGCTGGTCATCAACGAAAAGGTGGTCTCCTCCGGGCGCATCCCAAGCGTGGCTGAGATCACCAGCTTCCTGGCAGACAGCCTGCCCGTGCTATGACCCGCAGAGTACTTTTTCTGTGCAGCGGCAACACCTGCCGCTCCCAGATGGCGGAGGCGATCATCAATGCCCGCCTGTCTGATGGCTGGCAGGCATTCTCAGCCGGTATTCGTGCGGGAGAAGCTGTTCAGCCCAAAGTTCTGACTGTCCTGGAGGAGATCGGCATCCAGCATCACGGCTATCCCAAGGCAGTGGAAACCTTCCGGGATGCGGAATTTGACCTGGTGGTGACAGTCTGCGATGCGGCTGCGGAGGAATGCCCCCTCTGGCTGGGGAAGGGAAGGACGGCTCACCATGATTTTCCTGACCCATCAAAAACCGATCAGATAGAGGGTTTCCGCTCCTTGCGGGACGAATTGTTAATTGAGATTCCAAAGATCCTGGCTGGTTTTGAATCGTAGGCGACATGACGGACAAATCATCCAAACAATTATCATTCCTTGACCGCTACCTTACGTTGTGGATCTTCCTGGCGATGGCGTTGGGTGTGGGCATCGGTTTCCTCTTCCCGGATGCGGTGCAAACTTTTAATAAGAAGGTCTCCATCGGAACAACCAACATCCCGATCGCCATTGGACTGATCCTGATGATGTTCCCGCCCCTGGCAAAGGTGCATTACGAAGACCTGGGCGATGTATTCCGCAACTGGAGGGTGCTCGGATTGTCGCTGGTGCAGAACTGGGTAATTGGTCCGCTGCTGATGTTCTTCCTGGCGGTCGTTTTCCTGCGCGGCTACCCGGAGTACATGACCGGCCTGATCCTGATCGGGCTGGCGCGTTGCATCGCCATGGTCATCGTCTGGAATGAATTAGCGAAAGGGGATAACGAGTACGCCGCCGGGCTGGTGGCTTTTAACAGCATCTTCCAGGTGCTGTTCTACAGCGTTTACGCCTGGGTCTTTATCACCGTCCTGCCGACCTGGTTCGGACTGACCGGCTCGATCGTGGACATCACCATCGGCGAGATCGCCAAAAGCGTCTTCATCTACCTGGGCATACCCTTCCTGGCGGGATTCCTGACCCGCTTCTTCCTGGTGCGGGCAAAGGGCAAAGACTGGTACCACAAAGAATTCGTACCCCGCATCAGCCCGCTGACTTTGATTGCCCTGCTCTTCACCATCGTGGTCATGTTCTCGCTCAAAGGCGAACTGATCCTGACCATCCCACTGGACGTGGTACGCATTGCCATCCCGCTCCTGATCTACTTCGTGGTCATGTTCCTGGTTTCGTTCCTGATGGGAAAGGCGGTCGGAGCCGATTACAGCAAGACCACCACGCTGTCTTTTACGGCTGCCAGCAATAACTTCGAGCTGGCCATTGCCGTGGCGGTGGCGGTTTTCGGCATCAACAGCCGGGTCGCCTTTGCGGCGGTGATCGGTCCGCTGATCGAAGTACCGGTCATGATCGGGCTGGTGAACGTGGCTTTCTGGCTGCGGAAGCGGATGTTTGGAGAGGCGGTTTCTTCCGCGCCCGAGATGATGGCGGCGGCAGCAGAAGCCTGTCCACCAAATGAAAAATTGATTAAATGATCAGAGGATTCCCTGCATGTTTTGTGGGGAATCCTTTTTCAAAATTGCTGTAATGCTATTCTGAAATAATGGGCAAAAGTGCTAAAAGATAAATTTTTAATAATCAAGGAAGGTTGATATGTCTGCAACGATAATAAATAACCAGTGGCACAGCATCCCACTCTCTGGTATTCCATGGAAACCAAGCATGGTCGTGAGCGCTGCGTGAGATGTGGAACGTGGGTCACATCCTGCGGCAAGAAAGTCTATGCCTTTGACTATGAAATCAACAAACCGGTTGTTGTCTCGCCGCAGGCTTGCATGGTCGGCTGCACCAACTATGCGACCATCTGCACACGTGACGCCATCGAATTCCCTTCCCCGGGCTATATTCGCCAGTTGATCCGCGAGCGCAAAGTACAGACACAAGCGAAAAACTTGTTACGGGATCTACCGGAAGAGTATGATGTTCGTCTGAAATGAGAGTCAAGTGGTGTCAAATATCGGAAATTTCTCTAGGTAAATAGCATAATATTGAATGATGGGAGGGCAGAAGCATGTTGATAGAAAACTACGATCTTGAAGTCTTTACCCCACCTTGCGATCCCGGTGCAGAACGTTATGCAGCAAGAGCGCGTTTGACCACCGATATCTCAGAAGCTTTGCCGTATCTTAACGCCACTTTGAGCGGTGCATTCTATCACCCCGGAGCAAATGCCCTGACATGGAAGAAAGGCGGTCACAATATCGCTTTTCACGCCTATGAAATTGCCACATCCAATGTGGAGGACCGGGATATTGCAGAGAAGGAACTGAAAAGCCTGATCGACCTGGTCAACCGCACCTGGGAGAGGCGGGCTGATATTACACCCGATACAAAAACGCGCCAGCGCCTAACGCCAATGGCGATCTATAAACTATTGCCAAACACCAACTGCAAACGATGCAGTGATTCAACCTGTTACTCTTTTGCGTTGAAACTCACCACAGCGCAGAAAAAACTGTCCGATTGTCCGGTGCTGTTCGAGCCTGGATATGCAGAGAAACTGGCTGAGCTGGAAGATATGATCAGCGAGACTCCTGCAATTGGATAAGATAAAAGGCAGGCTGGCGTGAAGAAATCACTCAATCTGATGCTCGAAGACGAAGACATCATCGAATTAATGAGCGTCCTGATGGACAGTGACTCCGATGATGCGTTAGCATTCCTGCGAAAGCATTTCAAAGATAAGCCTGGTGAACGTGGCTTTCTGGCTGCGGAAACGGATGTTTGCTTAAGAAAACTCCCGATGATAATTCGGGAGTTTTTTGCCCCATGAAACCATTCGGGATGTTTATTCTTTTATGGGACTGGGATTGGGGGAATATCCGGTATGGGGGTTTTGGCGACATCGGTCAGTACCAGGCAATAGGGGTAAGGCTGGCACAACACCTGGGCTGTACTTGTCTTGCTAATGGGCTGCGAACCGGCCACCGTGCTGTAGATCGACCAGGCAGTAGCTGTCAGGGCGGTCGGGTCCAGGGTCGGTGTGGGTGTCTCGGTAGCCGTCCCGGTCAGGGTGGGAGTGGGTGTTTCTGTTGAAGTGGCGGTATTCGTGGCGGTAGCCGTGGGCAGATCGGTTGCCGTAGGCTTGGATGCCTGGATCTTGTCCTGCACCACCAGGGTCAATATGACCGTGCCTGCCACCAGTATTATAACCACCACAACCAGAATGACCCAATGAATCGATTTCATAAATTCCTCCCGGGATTGATCCAACTTTAACCAGTCATGAGGACTGGTCATCCAGACCACATGGCTAATTATAATGTGAAACTCATGAATTGCAATTGCGATGGATCACCAGATCGTGCGTTTTGGTGCAATCTCTTCAGGAGATCAGGCCGACCTCCCTGCCTATTGATTCAAAAATATCCATGACTTGGTTCAACTGCTCATCGGTGTGGGTTGCCATGTAACTGGTGCGCAGGAGCTGGCGACCTTCAGGAACGGCTGGAGAGATGATCGCATTGACAAAAACACCTGCATCGAAAAGTGCCTTCCAAACCCACAGCGTACGGATATCATCTCCGATCAGGATGGGAATGATGGGTGTGACGGAACTGCCGATATCGAACCCAAGCGCACGGTAGCGCAAGCGCATGTTTTCGCCAATATCGTTTACCCGCTGAACTCTTTCGGGTTCCTCCTGCATGACATGCAGGGCAGCCAGCGCTGCAGCAGCATTGGATGGGGGGATGCTGGCGCTGAAGATCAGGGAGCGGGCATGGTGCTTGATGTAATGGATCACATCTTCATCACCGGCGATAAATCCCCCCAGTGAGGCAAAAGATTTGGAAAATGTGGACATGATGAGGTCTACTTCCCCGCTCAGACCAAAATGGGCGGCTGTTCCTCTCCCGCCGCCAAGAATACCCATGGCATGCGCATCGTCCACCATCAGGCGAGCTCCATATTTCCTGCACAGCCGGGTGATCTCAGGCAGGGGGGCAATATCACCTTCCATGCTGTACAGACCATCCACAACGACCAACCGTCCGGATTTATCGGGAACCTGCTTTAAAACCCGCTCCAGGTCAGCCATATCGTTATGGCGGAAGCGGAGCGTCTTGCCCCAACCGAGCTTTGCGCCATCCACGATGGATGCATGGTCAAGTTTATCAAGCAGGACAACATCCTCCCGACCGACGAGGGCACTAATGACACCCAGGTTGGTTTGCATACCGGTGGAGAAAGCCAGGGCAGATTCCTTGCCGACCCATTCAGCCAGTTCATGTTCCAGCTGCTCGTGCAATTCGATCGTCCCATTCAGGAAACGGGAGCCTGTACAGGAGGTCCCATAGCGTTGAATGGCATCCAGGGCAGCCTGGCGAACCCTGGGATGGGTTGTCAGCCCGAGGTAATTGTTCGATCCGCACATGATCAGGCGATGCCCCTGGAAAACCGCTTCCGTCCCTTCGTTCTCAGTCAATGCTATGAAATAAGGGTAAAGCCCGCTTTCCATGACTTCTCTTGCCGTGGTGTAGCTGCTGCATTTCTCAAAAATATCCATTTCATCCTCCTATCTGTGGGGGGTGATCGATCAAAAGGAACATGATCTCACAGTTGGCTGGTTTACTGCTCTGTGCCATTAAACGATCTGTTGGATCATTCCGACTTCTTCTTCCTTCCAGATGAAGCCATGCCGTCCAGTATGGAAAAGACCAGGCTCCTGGGAAGTTTGCTGGTCAGGATATAGAACAGGCGCGAAGCAAACCCGGGAAAGATCATGAAACGGCCTTTCTCAGCTTGAGCCAGGATGGCAGATGCCACTTTTTCAGCGGAGAGCGCTTTGGCAGTACCCGAAATGGCTTTCGTTTCTGCAGGTTTGAACGGTTCTTCATATGCCAGTTGGGGAGTATCGGTGTCCGGTGGGAAAGCCACCGATACATGGATGCCATGCGGTTTCATTTCAGCACGCAGGGCTTCGGAAAAACCGGTCACAGCATACTTGGACGCGCTGTAGGCTGTGTACCCGAACACGCCCAGGTAGCCTGCCATGGAGGAAATATTGATGATGTGACCGGAACCGCGAGTTTTCATGGAAGGCAGGAATGCTGTGGTGACATAGACTGTTCCAAGATAATTGGTTCCCATTAACTCAGCGAACTTTTCCCAGGAGAGTTCGTGAATATAACCCGGCTGGGTTATGCCGGCTGAATTTATTATCAGGTCAGGAATACCAATATTTTTAGTGACATCTTCCATTAATTTCTCTACTTGCCGGGGTTCGGAGACATCAGTCGATGTTATACCAAAGAATTGTGAAGAGTCTCTACGAACAGCCTCCACTTCCTGTAAGGCAGTTTTTAAGAGACTTTTACGGCGGGCAGTCAGCCATACATGTGCCCCGCCTGCGGATAACAGCTTAGCCGCTGCTAGTCCAATTCCGCTCGAGCCTCCGGTGACCAGGACGACTTTATTATTCCAGTAATGATTTTGTGTCATGTATTACTCCATTCCGAAGAATTATGGAAAGACCAATGAGTAGTTCAAAGGTTTACCTTTATTAACCCTGTTTTCTTGAAAAAGATTTATCGAAACTGACAACAGAAGGGTTGCTGCCGAATGGAAATTCGCTCTTAGATTAATTGACCTGCATCGGCAACGATAAAGTCTTCATAAACCCCCTAAAAAATTAAACTGCTTTCAAATAAAATATTGTTATGGCGGGGTTACCGGTGTAAAGCCCAGCTCAGCATCCGGTTTGGTGATGTGCAGGTTTGAATTTCATGCCATAATATTCATGGAAAAACCCTGCGAAGGTTTCAAATCTCCCCTTGGCGGGACTATAGCTGCAGGGTTGTTAAAACATTGAAGTTTGGGTAGCTGAAGGAGGAAGAAATGGTCTCATTTGACGGTGAATTCGGCACACGAGTTTACCACAGGCTGCAGCATGAGCTTGTCATCTGGCTGACCACAGTATCCAATGACGGCACCCCGCAGCCCAACCCGGTCTGGTTCCTGTGGGATGGAGAAACCTGCCTTGTCTACAGCAAACCGGACACCGCCAAAGTGCACAATATCTCACACAGATCGAAAGTAGCCCTTCATTTCGAAGGGGCTGCCGTGGATGGTGGCGATGTGATCATTCTATACGGAGAAGCGCGGGTAAATTTGAATACGGGACCCATACCAGCAGCCTACCGCAGAAAATACAAGCAAGCCATCAAGGATTTCGGTTACACCTGGGAGCAAATGCATTCTGAATACAGCGCTGCCATTTCCATCAGGTTGACAAAATACCGTGGTTTTTAAATGGCATGAGATAGGGCAATAAAATCGAAACCACAGACAAATTTTTCAGGAAAGGATAGGAGAACAGATGATGAAAAGTCTCTCAACATGGATCAGCAGGATATCCACCGGATGGCTGGCACTGCTGGCATTATTGATCTTCGTGGTCTTTACTGCCACTGTTCTTCCGGAACAGTCTGCCAGAATGGATTCCTATGCTGGTTTCGCCGGGTCGCCTGACCTTTCCATGTATTATTCAGCCGCTGATCTGTACCGCATGGCTGAAACCTATGGTGTGGAAGGACGCAGTGCCTATATCCATGCCAGGTTCACCTTTGACCTGGCTTTCCCGATCATCTACCTGTTCTTCCTGTGCACGGGCATCAGCTGGTGCAATAAACGGGCTTTTAAACCGGAATCTCCCTGGCAGCTAACCAACCTGCTGCCGGTTGGAGCATTTCTTTTCGACCTGCTTGAGAACAGTTCTGCCACGCTGGTCATCAGCCGCTACCCGGACCCGACCCCGGTGTTGGCTGACCTGGCAGGGTTCTTTACCGCTTTCAAATGGCTGTATGTGGGGAGCAGCATGGTTGTGCTGGTGGTCGGACTCTTGCTGGCGATGGTGCGGCTGGTGGGCAAACGATAAGATTAGCTGCTCAATTTGTGCAGGTTGGATTTCAGCTGGAAGCTGACCAGCACCTGCTGGATGTACGTGCCTTACTTTCACTTCCTGCGTTTCAACTTGTCGGCGTACATCTCTTCATCAGCCACTTTATAAGCAGCAATTAGATTCCCCTGTGCTGATGTGGAATAACCGATCGATAGTTGAATAGCCTGGTCTGGATGGGATTTGTTATACTCAAGAATAATCGTTTGGACGCGGTTCACAACCCGTGTGACCGTTTCGGGATCGGTGCGGGGAAGCAAAATGGCGAATTCATCTCCACCGATGCGTGCCAGCACATCATCACTGCGGAACACGGATGCAAGCAATTGTGCGACGTTGTACAGAAGATCATCTCCCATGACATGACCTTGGGTGTCATTGATCCGTTTCAACCTGTCCACATCCGCTGCGATGATGCTGACCGGGTATTGCTGCTCGAGTTCCATTCGTTCCATGGCTTCATCAAAAAAAGCACGATTATAGATACCGGTCAGTGAATCGTGTGTGCTCTGGTAGCGCAGTTCTGATTCAATGGTCTTGCGGCTGCTGATCTCCTGTTCGGCGATGCGTGAGCTCCGGTGTATATTTTCTGTCAGCATACCCACGGCAATAATTGCCACCAGCAAAATGACTGTGATCATGATAAAGTCAGCAAATGGAGGAGTGGTATTGGGTGCTGGGGAGAACATTCCAAAGGCTTCTCCAAAAACCAGCCAGGCGACCGCACCGATGGTGGTCAATGAGATCCAGAAAAAATCACGCTGCGGAACCAGCAAACTGGCAATGACGATGATGACCGGGAAGGTCATGGTTACGATATCGTGATATCCCTGGCCATTGGTGGCAAAGATGGTGGCGACAAGCAGCACGTTCAAAACCAGGATGTCTCCACTGGCACGCAGCCATCCACGCATGAGCATCACCCAGGGTATGAGCAGCATAAGAATGGCAGCTGCTGTTGTCAGGAGTAATTTCATATCCCCCAGTATTGCCCCCACAACAATGACGACCAGGTAAGCTGCCAGTATTGCGTAAACGATCTTTAAAATTATGTTCGCAACACGGCTTTCCGCATCGTTTGCATAAATGGATTGCAGTCTTCCCTTTTTCATATCATTTCGCTTTGGCTCGAGAAATTTAAAGAACTCAGAATGCTGACAGGTCAGGAATGGAATTATTCGGATATTATGACAGGTCTGAACTTTGGATTAGTATAATGGATCATCCTGAACGTGAGTTTGAACAGGATAATTGGGGGCAGCGGATATCCCTGACAATAATAAACCGAAATGGATTATGCAGTTCCTCGCATTTGAACTGTCCGCCTGGTTATTATATTCTTCTTTACCGGCGATTTTAATATTTTCCCGCAGAGAATAAGCCATGTTGATAAAGGTCTATGATCCTCTGCAGATGCCAGCTCCTTCGACAGTTTATTATACCCTACCCATCCTTCTCCAAAAAGGCGATTGCCTTGCCCAGGTCGTCGTTCATCACCAGGCTGATATGATGTCCCGCCCTGAAATCCGCCACCCTGATCAGCCGCAGGCTCTCCTTGATGGCTGCATCGGCATGCACGAACTTCTCCAGCCGGTTTGGGGTCTTGTAGAAGAAATCGTGGTTGAAGACCATGTCCGGGTCGTCCAGGTAAACTGCCAGCGGGAAGATCTGCGCCTCCATCAGATCCTGGAAGAAGTGCGTGCCGAAGGACGGTTCAGGAGCCGAGCCAATGCCTTTCCCGGACAGCTCCACCAATGAGCGCGAGTTGTAGATATCCCCATAGGCGACGTGAACTCCCAGGTCGGGTGTGGAAGTACCCCAACGCCCGGGTCCCACGCTGATGAATACTTCGTCATCCAGCGCCTTGTTCAGCGTGCTGATGGTACGCACCAGTTTGTTGCGCGCCACCTGGCTTTCCAGGCTGAAATAACCTTCCGGTGAGACGAACAGTACATACTGGATGTCATCCACCCGGCCTCTTGGAACCATGCGCGGGGTGGAGAAAATGACATCCTCCTGCGGCAGCTCTGCCGGGATCTTCCCCTCTTCATCTTCCAGGATGTGAGACTGCGGGCGGCACTGCAGCAGGGTGATGCATACATCAGGCTGCAGGCTCTGCAGGTCGGTCATTTCGAGGGCGAACTCGGTATCCACCGGTGATTCGTAATGTTTTTCAAGCAGTGCCAGGATGCTGTGCATCAAGCCGGCAAAGCCTGTGCGCCGGAGGAGACCATCGAAGGTGATCACCAGCTTGTTGGGATCCACCAGGTTGGTGCGCACCGGGCTAAGGAAACCATCCTCCTCTGCCTGGGCCATGAAGCGCAGGGTGGGGATGCGGGTGTTGATCACTTCTTTCACAGGCAGTGTTTTGAACTTGTTTTCCTCCAGGTCGATCAGGTCCACAAAGCGTTGGGAATAATGCTGGATGGCTTTGCTCGAATCAGCGGGGTGCAGTTCCGGGTGGCTGAGCGCTACCAGGCGCGGGTAGTCGTCACCGATCTGTTCGACCGCCCGGGTACCCAGACCCCATACCATGCGCAGGAAGCCGGCTTCCGGGCGGATCTGCGGCGACCAGCGGTACAGGTTGCGGCTGAAAGCCACGCCAGCCGCATCCGGCATATAGTAGCGTCCGTTCTGCTTTCCCTCCACGAACTGGATCAGGATGGCAATTCGTTCATCGTAATCAAGCAGCTCTTTCTGCGCCCGGTAAAGCAGGGCTTCCGGGTTCAACCCGCTGGCATACACTTTCTTGATGGCATTGGTGAAGTCCACCATGTTTTGCTGCGGTGTGCCCTGGTTGGGACAGAAATAACTGTCATATTTCCCGGCAAAGCTGGTGCCGAAGCTATCTTCCAGCAGGCTGGAGGAGCGAACGATCAACGGCTGCGATCCGGCCTTGTTGAGGACCTCCCGCAGAGAGTCGAGAATATCATCCGGGAACTTGCCAGCCATGAATTCGGATTGGATGTGTGGAAAATCAGCCCGCATCTCATCTTCGCGCTTGTACTTCTGGAAAGCCCAACCCATCAGTCCGTTCATGGACATGAAGGTGTTGAAGACATCCGCCCCCAGGTAGTAGGAGGTGGGAATGTTGATGCTCGATTTAATGGCTTCATCCCCGGTTTCGTTCAGGATCCTGGCAGCCAGCAGCATGCCGGCTGACTTGCCACCGATCTTGCCGTGCCCGATCTTCCTGCGGCGGATGTTCTCCAGGTCGGAGACGTTGAACCATTTCTTGGCGATCTTGATATAGGAAAGCTGGTCGCTGATCATGGTGCGGATGAGCACCACCTTGATCTCCTTCAGGCGTGCCTCCCAATGCCGGCGGTCGCTTTCTTTCATCTCCTCGATGGCATTGCCCTGTTCAAAAAGCATATCCTGGGGAGCCAGCTCAGGGTTAAAGGCAGCCAGGTCAGGCTGCTCACCTGTGCGTTCCTCGATCTCCTTGCGGATGATGTCTTCGAAAAGGTCAAACGGCAGGTTGTAGGAGAAATAGAAATCGGTCAGGGCATCACGCATGCGATCCATGCGCAGATCCCAGGTACCGGATGCTTCCTGGCTGTAAGGATCGCTCAATCCCTCCCTTTCCTGCGACTGGAGCGCTTTCTGACGGGCTTCCGTTTCGAACCGTTCCATCCTGATGATACCGCGGTCGAACAGCTCCTGGCGCATGCGTGCCCGGATGCGGGTTTTAAGGATGGGATATTCGAGCAGGGTCAGGTGGATGCGGGAAACAAGATCCGAGGTGGGGGTTGGCGTGGTCATGGACGAATTGTACCCAATTAATTCCCTTGATGGTGAAGGATTGCGCACTTTCCTTTTGTTATCGTTCAGGGTATAAACAATGAAGATGAACATAAAAATCGAATATTCCTGTCCATCAGACATCCCTGCCAGCCTACCCAGGGAGGCAATTGTAGTCATCCAGACTGCTCTTCGTGAGGATATCGGAGACGGGGATGTTACCTCGAACAGCATCATCCCGCGTGATGCAGGTGTGAAAGCTGATCTGATTACCAAACAGGACGGGATCATTGCTGGCTTGGATGTTTTTGAGAGCACCTGCAGAATGGTGGATGACCGCATCCGATTCTCTCCGCTTGTACAGGAAGGAGAAAATGTTACCGACCGTCAGCTGCTTGGAACTCTGGAAGGACCTGCCCGGGGAATTCTGACTGCTGAGCGCACAGCCCTCAATTTCCTGGGTCGTATGTCTGGCATCGCTACCCTCACGAACAAGTTTGTCCAGACTGTAGCCAGTACTGGAACGATCATACTCGACACCCGTAAAACGGCTCCCGGGCTGCGCCAGCTGGATAAGCTGGCTGTCGTCCGCGGTGGAGGGCAGAACCACCGCATCGGGCTGTATGACATGATCCTGATCAAGGACAACCATATTGACTTTGCCGGTTCGCTTGTTGAAGCTGTTCGCCGGGCGCGGGCAGCCAGGAAAGGACTGCCGATCGAGGTCGAGACACGATCATTGGAAGATGTGCAGGAGGCTCTCGACCTGGGTGTAGAGCGTATCTTGCTAGACAACATGAATCTGGAAACCATGCGAAAAGCGGTTAAGATGAACGCCTCCTTGCCGGAAGGCAACCGGGTCAAGCTGGAAGCTTCCGGGAATGTAAACCTTTTGACGGTACGAGCCATTGCTGAAACCGGTGTGGACTTTATCTCCATTGGAGCTCTGACCCACTCAGCCGTTGTCTTTGATGTCTCACTGGATGTTAAAAATTCCACCTGACCTGGAAGAAATAGATTTTCATCTTACAGAAGAATGTTATTCGGATCGTTCAATACCTATAGCGATCATCCACAACACTCTTTTGTTGATCAATGATTGATGATTGTATTTGCATTCTGTATCATTTACTATGAAATGCCCAACTAAGGGTTTAGAATATATCATAGGAAAATCTATGCCATAATGAAAAGAACCCCAATAGTGAAAGCATATTAAATCTGGAAGGAATTATGACTGATTCTGAAATGTATCTGAAATTAAGACCGATGCTCGAGAATGTGGTCCCGGATGGGGAACTTCGTTACAAGGCCGAGCTGGCTGAGCAGATCAACCAGTTGAAAGCCGAAAAGAATGCCGTTATCCTGGGACACAATTACATGGAGCCGGCTCTTTACCACTCCATCCCGGATTTTGTCGGGGACTCGCTATACCTTTCGCGCATGGCTGCCCAAACCGATAAGGACATCATCGTCTTCTGTGGGGTGGAATTCATGGCTGAGACTGCCAAGATCCTCAACCCAAACCGCACTGTCCTTCTGCCGGCTGAAAAGGTCGGTTGTTCACTAGCTGAATCGATCAGTGCAAAGGACGTGCGCGACTTGAAAGCTCGTTTCCCCGGCGTACCGGTGGTTACCTATATTAACACCTATGCCGATGTGAAAGCCGAGAGCGATATTTGCTGCACATCCGGCAATGCAGTGGCAGTGGTTGAATCGCTTGGAACTGATACAGTCATCTTCCTACCGGATGAATACCTGGCAGGCAACGTGGCCAAAGAAACAGGTCGGCACATCATCTTCCCTACCACAGGTTCCAAATCCCTGAAGTTTGAGAATAACCTGGACTACCAGATGATCGGCTGGCGGGGCAGGTGCGAGGTGCACGAAAAATTCACCGTTGAAGACATCAACACAGTGAGAGAGCAATTCTCGGATGTGGTCATTCTTTCCCACCCGGAGTGCAGCCCGGAAGTGGTGGAGGCTTCCGATTTCTCCGGCAGTACCAGTGCCATGATTCACTATGTAGAAAATTCGGATGCACCTCATTTTTTGTTATTAACAGAATGTTCGATGGGCGAAAACATCATCTCCGCCAACCCGGACAAACCAATCTTGCGCCTGTGTATGGTACGCTGCCAGCACATGAACCAGATCACGTTAGAGGACACACTTAAATCACTGCAGTTGATCAAGTACAAGATTGAAGTACCGGAAGAGATCCGCCAGAAAGCATTGCAGGCGGTCGAACGCATGATTGCCATCGGTTAAGGAGACTGTATGCGAACGACAGATGTACTCATCATTGGCAGCGGTGTGGCAGGAGTCAGTGCTGCTCTCAGCCTGGCACGCAATACCGATCTAAAGATTGATATCATCACCAACTCTCATGATCCGCAGGAATCCAACACACGCTATGCCCAGGGAGGCATCGTTGGCATGGGTGTGGATGATACACCCGAATTGCTGGTGAAGGATATCCTCACAGCCGGCGCAGGCGCAAGCCTGCCAATGGCTGCCAGCCTCCTTGCCAAAGAAGGACCGGTTGCGCTGCACCAGATTCTGATTGAAACCTGCGGAGTGAAATTTGACGTGGAAGAGGGGGGAGCGATCAATTGGATAAGGGAGGCAGTTCATTCCCGCCGGCGGATCGCACATGTAGGCGACACAACCGGACAAGCCATCATCACAAAAATGTTGGAAAAATTGAGTGAGTACTCAAATGTAACCCTTGTTCCAGACCTGACTGCCATCGACCTGATCACCTTTCCACACCATTCTCGTGACCCGCTGACGGCTTATCAACCCATTACTTGTCACGGTGCTTATGTGTTCGAACAGAATTCCCGCATGGTGCACCGCTGCCTGGCAGGTGTTACCATCTTGGCGACAGGCGGATTGGGACGCATTTTCTCCAATACCACCAATCCGATCAAGGCAAGGGGAGACGGCATTGCGATGGCACACCGGGCAGGCGCCCTAATTATCAATGCCGAGTATATCCAGTTCCATCCGACAGCCCTTTCCACCCCAGGCATGGAAGGCTTCCTGATCAGTGAGGCAGTGCGTGGTGAAGGTGGTGTGCTGCTGACACCAGACGGCAAACCCTTCATGGTGGAATATTCACCTGAGTGGAAGGATCTGGCGCCTCGCGATGTGGTTGCTCGCGCCATCCAACACCAGATGGAAACACATGGTTACTCGCATGCACTTCTTGATATCGCTTCACACATGGATGTTGATGCCATACGTGAACGCTTCCCTAATATCCATGATACCTGCCTGCAGGCTGGCATTGATATAACCCGTGAACCAATACCAGTGGTTCCAGCAGCCCATTATTTCTGTGGAGGGGTGGCTGTCGACGAATGGGGTCGCTCAGCTATCCATAACCTATATGCGGTCGGAGAGGTCAGCTGTACGGGTGTACATGGTGCAAACCGCTTGGCATCCACATCCCTGCTGGAAGGATTGCTGTGGGGTCAACGATCTGCCGTGAATATTGGTAGGATTCTAAGCGGGAATGATCGGGAAACCATCCCTGGAAGGGATGATATACCCCCGTGGGATGAGAGCAACCTGACCGTGGACGCAGACCCGGCACTGATCCAGGGAGACATGCAGACCATCCAGAACATCATGTGGCACTATGTTGGCTTGATCCGATCGGGGGATCGTATGAGCCGTGCCATCCGGGAACTGCGACACTTGCAGAACGAGATCGAGACATTCTACCGCACCACCCGTCTGGACGATGGGCTGATCGGCTTACGCAATGCTGTAGAAACTGCACTGGTGGTGGCACAGGCTGCGCGGCACAACCGCCACAGCCGAGGCTGCCATTACCGGATTGATTCGATCGACGGGGGCGATCGGCTGCTGTGATTATAAATAAAACAAATTCTCACGATCAAACCATGTAATGGAGTAAAACCTGCAACTTTGCTGGTATAAATCCATCTAAATTAATGGCCCATATTATTAATGGGCTTATTTGTATCTATTCATTTATTAATTGAGGTGAATATGCCCAGAACCAAACGAAAAGTAACACCGAAGAAAAAAATTCAGAAAAAGCAAACCCCCATTTGGGAATGGGTCCTGATCGGGATCGCTGTTGTTGCATCCATCGTCCTCCTATACAACCGCTTTGCGCCCCAACCTGCCGAGCTCACCGTGACTGTAAGCCAGGCAGCCGAAAAGCGCGACCAGGGTGCTTTCATGCTGGATGTGCGTGAACCCTCCGAATGGGAGGAATTCCACATGCCCGGAGCGACCCTCATCCCGCTGGCAGAGCTGCCCGACCGTCTGTCCGAGATACCCACGGATCGGGAGATCGTGGTGGTCTGCCGCAGCGGCAATCGCAGCCAGACCGGCAGGGATATCTTGCTGGATGCAGGGTTCAAGAATGTGCAAAGCATGTCTGGTGGTATGAACGAGTGGCGCTCGGAGGGACTGCCGATTGTAATCGGACCATAAGCACAGGTTTTTTATTGAAGGGGATATAGTACAGTTTGCACAAATTGTTGTAGAAACAGCCAGTTATCCATTGACCATCAACAGTCAGCTTGATGGTTCTGTTCATTGATTTTATAAAAAAAAGTATGTGTAATTTATTAGAAATTTGACCAACTTAGTCTAAATAAGTATAATGATCAATACAATCACCTGACATGAAAGGAGATGGTAATGATCATTGTACGGGATGTTTTTAAAGCAAAATACGGTAGAGGTGGAGAACTTGTTGCAATCCTGAAGGAAGCAATGAAAGAATACTCTGCACTCAAGTTTGATCGTATTCTTACAGATGCAAGCGGTCCATTTTTCACCGTTGTCACGGAAAGAACGGTAGAAAGTCTGTCTGCATGGGAAAAAGAAAGGGATGCTTTATTTTCCGATCCAGGGTTTGGTGCCTGGTTCGCCAAAATGATGCCCCTTGTTGATAGTGGAAGCAGAGAGTTTTATAACATCGAGTAATTTTTTAAACCGATCTTCTGACAGATCTTTATCTTATATGAAGAAATTGGTTTTATTTTCGTTGGTACTCTTCCTGGTCGGATGCAGCCCACCTTTGAAGCAGACTTCTGGTGTTGAAGCGATGGACAGCATGGACAAAGACAATGAAGTCGCAGTGATTCTCGAAGATTTTGGAGCTGCCCCGGAATGGCAAAACACAACCTGGCTAAATACCGACGAGCCGTTATACCTGCAGGATTTGCGCGGCAAGGTAGTTCTACTGGACATGTGGACTTTTGGTTGAATAAACTGCCAGCATGTGATTCCCTCGTTGAGGGAATGGCACAATACCTACGCAGACCAGGGTCTGGTGGTTATCGGGAACCATTTCCCCGAATTCAGCTATGAACGTGACCTGGACAACCTGAAGGAAGCCATCATCCGCCTGGACGTACCGTATGCAGTCATGCAGGATAACGACGGCCAGACCTGGAAAGCTTATAAAAACCGCTATTGGCCTACTCTTTATCTGATCGATAAACAGGGCCACATCCGCTACATTCATATCGGTGAAGGCGGCTACCAAAAAACTGAATCTGCCATCCAAACCCTGCTGGCGGAATCCTATCCCTGAACTATGCACTCATGCGGATAAGGAATATTGCCAACACATTTCCTGAAGGGTAGAAGACTGGCTGAACACTTAAAAGAAAAGAGCGTCCGTGAGGACGCTCTTCCTGTTTCTTTCCGGACTACCGGGTTTTGTGTGTACCTTTATTAGGGTTGAACACTGTCATACATGGGGCAGTTGGGGTTGGCAAACTGGCCCTGTCCGGCACCGCGCATGCCCTGTCCGTAACCGCCACCCATTCTGCCGAAGCCACGGGAACTCATCCAGTCAGCTTGTTCCTGGGTCAGGAGACCGTCAACCACTGCCTGGGCGATGGCTGAAGTGCGGGCTTCGAGCATCAGTGCCTGGAATTCGTCCAGGGTTAAGCCTTCCGCAACGGCGATGTCAGCCATGGTCTCGCCTGCATCCAGGCGGGCTTCCAGGGCAACCACGTCGATCTTGAGGGCATCGGCGAAGTAAGCGATGATCCCATCGTGAAGGATCCCGCCGCCGATTCCGGGGGCGACACCTTGTGCGGCTGGTCCATAGACCTGTCCACCGGCTGCACCGTATCCAACACCAGCACCCATCATCGTGGTGGTTCCAAATCCGCCAGGTCCCTTGGCATAAGCGACGCCGACTCCGGCTACTGCTGCGACCGCAACAACTGCGATCAATATTGCTACAACTGTTTTCTTCATGATTAACTCCTTTGTGAAGATTGTGCAGGGTATATCCCTGCTGTTGAACAATATGATACAGCCCGAATGTAAAGGTTCTGTAAAAGGATGTTAAATTCCCTGTAATGATTTATCGGGGTTTAAAAGCGGTTTCCGCGGTCATTCCAGCTGGGTCTTTGTTATTAGCCCGTCACCTGCTTTAGTTGGATATGCCCGAAGGCGTCCAGGAAACAGATGCTCCCTTCCACCGGTTCCCCCGTCAACGTTTTCACAGCATGAGCATAGCGCTGCAGCTGATCTTTGTATTCCATCACCAGTTTTTCAAGGTCCTCGCCGTTGTAAATGGCATCGGTCTTGAAATCCATGATATGCCATCCTGAAGCGTTCTTGTAGAGCAGGTCGATGTAGCCGGTTTCGGAGAAATCCCCAGCCATGATGGAGTAAGGAATTTCATGGTGACGTTCATCCGCTCCTTCGATATCCTGCCTGAGGGGATGTTCCTGCAGCCTGGTCAGCAGTTCCACGGCGCGGCGGACTGCATCCTCTCGCTGGGAGGCAAGCGACAGGTCAGCCTGAAATGCGGTGGTCTCCAGCACATTCTGCAGGGCTGGCTCGCCGGGAAATTTCCACAGCTCGATGGCTTTGTGCACCATTTTACCGACCGCACCCGGCGGGATTTCTCCTGCACTGCTGACGGCATGCCAGGCGGGTCCTTCTTCAATTTCCTCTTCACTGGAAGGCAGCATAGGGGGTTCCGGTAGGGCAGCAAGGATGGATGCATCATCCGGCTCGGGCATTAGGGCTTCCTGTGTTTTATCATTCACGGTTTCCAGTTTCTGATCTTCTGCAATAGCCCAGGCACGCACCGGCTGTCCGCCAGCAGTACTGAAGGTCAGCGCCTGCCCGGCTTTATCACAAACCACCGGCAGGTCCACCCCGGCAGCCTGACCCAATGCGTCCAGCCAGCGGTCTGTCTTCCAGCCCTCCTTCTCATCCGATTTGGCATACCCGTTGATGATCAGCTTTTGACTGGCGCGGGTCAGCGCCACGTATAGGATGCGACCCTCCTCGGTCTCTCCCTTGCGTTTGTCCAGTTCTTTCAACATGCTGTAGATCATCGGTTCCGGATCCATCTTGAAAGCCAGCCCCATTTCCGGCTCCAGGTAAACTGCTTCCCCTTTTGTGACAGCTTTACGGCTGGCATCCGCCAGCACCAGCACGGGGTATTGAAGTCCCTTTGCCTTGTGGATGGTCATCAGGCGCACCGAACCGCGCGCTTCTGCTGGTGCCTCGCCTTCACGTGCACCGGCTTCATCGATTGCCTTCAAGTTGTCGAGGAAATCCCGCACGGTCACCAGGCCGCTCTCCCGGGCATCGGCGATCAATTTATCCAGGTTGCGCCACAGGCGGCCGCTGCCTCCTTCCTGGTCGGGGATGGCCAGGATGGATCTCAGGTCGGTGGCATCCACCAGTTTTTTGAGCAGTTCAGCCACCGGGATGCGATCCACCAGGGGGATCAGATCCTTCAGAAGTTTCAATGTCCGTTCAGCCTGCCTACGGTCTTCTTCCGCCAGTATGGATAGATCGCCATACAGGGCAGCCCAGTACCCCTGCATCTGTCCCTCCTGCCAGCGCAGCTGGAAGAGGGCAGCATCGCTCAACCCGAAGGCGGGGGAGCGCAGCAGGCCAGCCATGGCCAGGTCATTGGAGGGATCATCGATGGCACGCAGCAGGTTGAGCACATCCCTGATCTCCGCCCGGTCGTAGAAGCCCTTTCCAGCCACGGTCACGAAGGGGATGCCGGCTTCCTCAAAGGCGGTCTCGTAAGACGGGAAGGAATTGGAACTGCGGAACAGGAGTGTGACTTCATCCCACGAGCTGAACTGCCCGGCCTGTTTCAGTTCGATCAACCTGCCAGCCAGTGCTCGTGATGCGGACGTGCGCCCTTCCTCTGCCTTCTCCCCTCTTCCATAAACGAACTCGATATGCGGGCTGGCATACCCTTCCCCCGGCTCCAGCCTGAAGGCACGCAGCGGTGCGAAGGGTTCAAAATAGGGACGGACGGGATCTTCCACATCCCCCATGAACTCTTTGAGCAGATCGTTCATGCCTTCCAGCAGCGGGGCATGCGCCCGGAAGGTGGTATCGAGGTCAATCGATCGACCGTCACGTTTCTTGATGTCTTCCCGAAGACTGCGGAAGACGGTCACGTCCGCCTGCCGGAAGCGGTAGATGCTCTGCTTGGCATCGCCCACCACGAACAGCCTGCCTCCTGATCCAGCCAGCGCCTCCACGATCTGACGCTGGCGCAGGTTGGTATCCTGGAACTCGTCCACCAGGATGGCATCCACCTGTGCCTGCCAGGCTGCCTGGATGGCTGGATCCTGCAGCAGATCAGCAGCTCCCTGTTCAAGGTCATCGAAATCGAGCGCCAGCTGGTCCTGCATTGCTTCCCGGTAATTTTCCAGCATCCGGGAGAAAGCTTCTTTTACAAGCACCAATGCGACGGCAAAGTTTTCTTCAGATTCAGCGGTGGGCGGCTGACTCTTGGAGTCCTTCCCGCCGCAGATGGGATCCAGGAATTCATCATAACCACTTTGAAGTGCTCTCAGGTGATCTTTGGCAGAACTGGTTTTGCTGCCGATGTTCAACGCCATATAATGGCGCCGGGCATCGAAAAGGTGATGAGCACAGGAGATCACATCACCATCCGCCAGCGCAGTCTCCGCTTCGCTCCATGCCGCCAGCATGGAGCGGATCTGGGCTGCCAGGTTTTCGCCGGCATCTGCCAGCAATTCATTGCTGCTGAAACTGCGCAAGGTGGAAATATTGTGCACGAATACATCTTCCTGCAGCAGATCGGTAAGCTTTGAGCGGATGATTTTGGAAGGGTCCTCCTGCAGTTTCAATACCTCGTTCATTTCCAGGCGTTTGACCAGCATGGTTTCGAGCAGGTTCCTGATATCGCTGCTGTTCAGCAGGCGGAAAAGGGGTTCGAACTCCGGGAGACCGACCAGGGCGGACAGCGTATCTTCCACGACCTGGGCTTGCAGGATGACGGTCTGACTTTCATCCAACACCTCGAATTTCGGGTCGATGACTGCCTCGACTGGATGTGCCCGCAGGATCTCGGCACACAGGGAATGGATGGTGCTGATGCGGGCGGAATCCATCCTTGCATACAGGTCACCCCAGAACTGGCGGTCCTCGTCCGAGACGGTTTTCGCTGCCATGGCACGTAGTTTTTCGCGCGCACGGGCACGCATCTCCATGGCTGCCTTGTCGGTGAAAGTGACCGCAATGACCCTGCGCAGGTCAATTCCTTTCGCCAGCAGGGTGACATAGCGGGCTACCAGCGTGCTGGTCTTGCCGCTGCCAGCCCCAGCGGTCACGGCTACATCCTGCCCGCGGACCAGGGCGGCTTCCTCCTGGTCGCTGGTCAGACCAAATTCTGCCAGCACCTGCCTGATACGGTCCTTGCTCATGGGCTCTACCCCCCTTCATAACGCCAGCACCACAGGCTGGCCGGGCAGTAGAATGGACAACCGCCTTCCGGTGTCGTTGGCGGGAACTGAGCCGACCGTATCCCGCGGATGGAACCTGCCAGGTTTTTGCGCATCAATTCGATGGCATCTTCAACACCGTATGAAACTCTGTTGGAGACCTCCTTTAATTTAAGCTGGGCTTCCCCCCGGTTGATGATCCAGTAGAAACCGCTCACCGGGGTTCCCATCTTAAACACATCCCGGGCAGCCATGGCGTAGAGGGGCAGCTGTAAAAGAACACCTTTTTCAAGGTCTTTTTTTGAATAGGTTCCGCCGGTCTTGTAATCGATCACCCGCAGCTGCCCTTCGTCATTGCGATCCACCCGGTCGATCACACCGCGCAGGCGGATGCTTTCCCCACCGATATCAATTAAAAGGGCTGGCGTTCCTTCCAATCCGAACCTGGCTTCGAAGGCAACCGGGTTCCATCCGTCATCACCGGTCAGGAGCTCGACCGTCTTCTCCAGGTTCACAAGGATCTGGTCCTGCTCGATCTCCCACAGGGCTGATGGACGGAAGCCGTACTTGCGGGGAGCCTCCGAAAATTCCTTCTGCGCCGCCTTGTGCAATGACTCCAGCACGGCTCCGGGGTCAGCAGGGTCGGATGCTTCTGCATAGCCACGCTCGAGGATGCTGTGCAGCATGGAACCAACCTGGCGGGCATCCATTCCCAGTTCGGGGGGTTCGATCGGTTCCAGTTCAAGCGTGCTGCTGACCAGGAAGAAGAAGGGACATTTGGCGTAATTGCCAAGCCTGGATGCACTCCATGGTACGTCTCCTCCATAGAGTTCCAGCAAGCCGGAGGAAGCTCTCTCAAGGCTGCCTTCGAACTCGCCGGTGGCTTGCTGATCCTGTCGGGCGTGAAGAATCGTGCGGGCGTGTTGGAGGTGTGACCAACGTTCTTCCAGGAATTTGAACTCTTTGGGAAGTACTTTGCGGTGCAGGGCGCTGAAAAGCAGCTCCTGGCTGGAAGCGGCATCCACCAGGGGACGAGCAGCATCTGAATTCACTCGCACCAATGCGGAATCATCGAATAACCCGGCAACCGCCTTCCAGAAGGCGGAAGGTTCCCAATCTTCCCCATCGTCAGACAGGTAGGGGCGGGTGATAAGCAGGTGCTCATCCGTCCGGGTAAGCGCCTGGTAGAACAAGCCGGCCTGGTCCCGGTTCAAACGCGTTTCCAGACCGAGGGCAGCCCGTAGTTCTTCATCAAGGAACGGATCAGGGCGTTCGGTAACGGGGAAGGAACCTTCTGAAAGACCCAACAGGGCGATTGCTTTAAAGCGAAGACCACGGGCTTCCTGTATGCGTCCCACCAGTAATGTGCGTCTGTAACCCCTGCTGCTTTCACGGTATCCAGCTCCGTTCAGCATGGACTGCAGGCTGTTGAAGAACTGCTCATAGGTCATTGTGTGCACACCAGCCACGCTCTCGCTCAGGAGCAGTGCCCCCAGTATTTCATGAAAAGCTTCAATGGCTGCGTGGTCACGTTCACTTTCGATTGTGTCGAAAAAGCCAACCTGTTCGAGCAGGTTTTCCAGCCAGCCGATCCATTCCCGCTGCGGGAGTTCCTCGTCCGGCGGGGTGAGCAGCTTGAAGATCGAATCCATCAGGTCCCGCAATGGAGAAGCCTGTGGACCCCTCGGCAAGCTGGGGGCATTGCGCTCGTCATCCAGGTCCTGTTTTTCCAGGTCACTGGATCTCTCCAGCCGATCCCAGGTTTCCTCCCACTGCTCCATCCCTTCCACGATGCGTGCCACCCGGCTGATCCTTTCAAGGGTGTCCACCGTTCCATCCTGCGGAACGAGGTTAAAGTAGGGAGAGCGGAGGGCATTCAGCAACCGGCGGGTTCTGAAATTGATGGCTGGCAGTTCAAGCAGGTTCACCAGGGCGTTTATGGCGGGGGATTGTTCGAGCGGTTCATCCATGCTGAAGTGGATCGGGACGCCAAATTCAGCGGCGACCTCCCGCAGCAGGGGGTGGTAGACTGCCGGGTCAGGGCTGAAGATGGCACATTCAGCCAGGTCTACCTGTTCCCGCACTACCAGTTTCTTGAACCAGCGCAGGGTCTCGCGCACCTCTTCCGCCGGGGAGCGGGCTTCGAGCAGGATGGGTTTTTCAACGCTTTGCTTTTCAATTGGACCTGTTTCGTCGAAGACGTGCCTTTCGATCAATTCCACCACTGGCGGAAGAAAGGGTTGCTCCTGCATATCAACCAGCTGCGGCTGCAGTTCGTTGACAAGATGGTCGATCCCTTCCCGGAAACGCTGATGGGCGCGCCGGGTGATCTTCCTGGAGCCGGGAAAGGTGATCAACAGGTCGGCAGCCTGCCCGGAAAGCAATTTCAGCAGATGTCCCTGCGAGCCGTTGAAAGAATCGAACCCATCCACCACCAGCAGGTCGATCCAGGCGGCTGCTTGCGGATCGTGTTCCAACAGGGAACCTGCCAGCAGGGGGACCTGGTCTCCATCCGCCCATCCCATTCCCCCCAACCGCTCCTGGTATCCGCCAAAAAGGCGGGCAAGGTCCAATTGCATGGGTGTTTCGGTCCGGGTGAATTCTGAAAACTGCGCTGGAGATACAAATGCCTGCTTCAGTTCGGAAAAGATTTCCTGCAGGACCAGGCTGAAACCGGGAGATGGCTGCAGCGCTGCCAGGTAGGTGATCTCTTCGTGCGCCACCGCTTCATCCACCACCTCGCGGATGAGCCGCCGCACCAATGGAACAGATGCCAGGGGGATGTTCTTTCCGGCTTGTTCCAGCAGCCTGCCGAACAGATCGTTGAAGCGGCCGACCTGGACATTCAAAGCCCCGCCGGCGAATGCCAGCCTGCGGCGGAAAGCGGCTGCCTGCATGCGGTCGGGTACGATCACCCACACCGCTGCGAAGGCATTTTCCCTGCGCAGTGCCTGGATGCGTTCGATGCAGTGATTGGTCTTTCCGGATGCCGGAGGTGCGATCAGAAGTTCAACGGGCAAGGGGTTTCTCCATTATCAGGCTCAATGGACACGCACCTTATATTATCATGACTTGCAACTGGAACACCTTTGATGTTCGTGTTTTCTCAACTGGCGAAGGGAACGATAGGCTGATTTGCACCGTTATAATTAACCCATGAAGATCACCCTGTTGTGTTATGGTTCGCGCGGAGATGTCCAGCCCTTCCTGGCGCTGGCGGTTGGGCTGCAGAAAGCCGGGCATGAACCCCTGTTGGCGGCACCCGCTTTTTTCAGCAGGTTTGCGTCTGAACAGCAGGTGTCATTCCATTCCCTGCCCGGAGACCCGGCCGAGATCAGCCTGGCAGTGAACGATGCTGGTGCCAATCCACTGGGGATGATTCGCTCGATCCGGGAATACGTGCTGCAGATCGCACCGGACGTAGTCACCGAATGCCGGGCAGCCCTGCAGGATGCCGGTATGGTCATCCACTCCTTCCTTTTCACCACCGGCGGTTACAGCCTGGCAGTGGAGATGGGCATTCCCGATATTTCCGTGCAGTTCTTTCCGATGTTCGCACCCACCGGCGCCTTCCCCAATGTTGCCTTGCCCTGGCTTCCGAAAGGTTTTCCGAGCTGGTTCTCCCACTGGATGGCAACACAAGTATTCTGGTACGGTGGGAATTCCGGGGTGCGCAGTATCAGGAAACATCTTCAACCCGGTCAACTGCCCGAGCTGCGCTGGCCATTTAAAAGAAAGGATGATCGTAAGGTGACCCCGCTGGTGATCGCCTGCAGCCCGTCAGTGCTTCCCCGCCCGGTCGAATGGAACCCGCAGGATATCCACCTGCCTGGGTATTTCTTCCTTGAAGATCCCAACTACCAGCCGCCCCCCAGTCTGGTACAGTTCCTGGCGGACGGGGAAGCCCCCATCTGCATTACCTTTGGCAGCACGGTCAACCGGGAAAGCAGCCGGATCAGGGATATGATTTTTTCTGCAGTGGAGAAATGCAAACAGCGGGCGGTTATGCTGACCGGTTGGGGAGGCAATATTGACAAGGATCTTCCTGCAGGCATTCTGGCGATCGAAGAAGCTCCGCATTCCTGGCTGCTGCCACAGTGCCGGGCGGTCATCCACCACGGCGGGGTTGGCAGCACCGCGGCCGGTCTGCGGGCAGGCATTCCCAACATCGTGGTGCCTTCTGCCGGGGACCAGGCTTTCTGGGGAAAACGGGTGGCTGATTTGGGTGCCGGACCTGAACCGATCAAGCTGCAGCGCATGACCGAAGAGAGACTGATGGATGCCATTCAGCAGGTCTTGCATGATCTGCACATGCAGGAACGCGCCAGCCTGCTGGGAGAGAGCATCCGCACAGAGGATGGAGTTGGGGAGACGGTCAGGCTGGTGGAACACACACTTAATAAATGGAAATATTAATTCGGATTCAGGAAAAACAGGCTGGGTTATGAAACCCGGCCTTTTCTATTTGTCATTGGGACAGTGTCCCAGCGCAATTTTGGGAGAGTAACGACCTGGAGAGCGGCAACTTAATATTTCCGATTTCACCCGGATGGATTATTGGTATCATGTGAAGAATCGATATCCTTGATCCTGCCGGTGGCGATGAAGATGGTCCGTTCGCAGATGTTGGTGACCCGGTCGGCCACCCGCTCCAGGTTGTGCGCCACCCACAGCAGCCAGTTGGTGCGCTCGATCACGCGTGCATCCTGGATGATGAACATCATCAGCTCGCGGTAGACCTGGTCATACAGCCCGTCCACCTCGTCGTCCTCTTCCGGGATGAGCCTGGCAGTCTCTGCGTCCTCCTCCATGAAAGCGGTCAAGGCGCGGTGGAGCAGATCGACATCCTTCTGTGCCATGCACGGAATATCGATCAATGGTTTGAGCAGGGGCTGGTCACCCATCAGCACGCTGATCTTGGCGATACCCTTGGCATAATCGCCCATGCGTTCCAGTTCACCAGCCACCTCCAACAGGGAAGCCAGCAGGCGCAGGTCGTGCGCCATGGGCTGCTGGGTGGCGATGGCAACCATGACCTGTTCTTCGATGGCATAGCGCTTTTCGTTGATGTTATCGTCGTTGTCGAAGATGGCCTGGGAGGCTGCGATATCCCTTTTCTTGAGGGCATCCACCGAGCCGAGGATGGCATCTTCGACCATTCTGCCCAGCAGAAGGATCTCGTCCTTCAGGTGTTGGATCTCTTGTTCGAAAGCTTTACGCATGATATATCTCCTTCTAGCCGAAGCGTCCGGTGACGTAATCCTCGGTGCGCTGGTCCTGCGGGTTGGTAAAAATTTTATCGGTCTCATCATATTCAACTAGGATACCAGCGCGCTGATCATTGATCATCATCATGGCAGTGTAATCCGAGACTCGGGCTGCCTGCTGCATGTTGTGGGTGACAATGACTATTGTGTAATCCTTCTTAAGGTCATGCATCAACTCCTCGATCTTCAAGGTCGAGATCGGGTCGAGAGACGAGGCAGGTTCATCCATCAGGATGACCTCCGGTTCCACAGCCAGCGCCCGGGCAATGCAAAGCCGCTGCTGCTGTCCACCGGAAATTGCCAGGCCGGATTGCTGCAAGATATCCTTGGCCTCATCCCATAAAGCTGCCTGCCGGAGAGAGCGTTCCACCAGCTCATCCAGGCTGCCCTGGTATCCATGCACCCGGGCTCCCCAGGCGATGTTTTCGTAAATGGATTTCGGGAAGGGATTGGGTTTCTGGAAGACCATCCCGATGCGATGGCGCACAGCCACCGGATCGACATCGCTGGCATACAGGTCTTTTCCAGAAAAGAAGACCTGCCCATCAGCATGCGAACTGGGAACCAGTTCATTCATACGGTTAAATGAACGCAGCAGGGTGGATTTTCCACAACCGGATGGACCGATGATGGCAGTGATCTTATTTTTCTCGATGCAAAGGTTGACATCCGACACAGCTTTAAAATCATCATAGTAGATGTTCAGGTTGCAGGATTCGAGGATCGGGATATTGTTCAATTCGTTTTTCATTAAAACCTCTTGGTGGAACGGTTGCGTAAGACAATGGCAAATGCATTCAGGCTCAGCAGCATGATTAGCAGTACCACAATTGCGGCAGCAGCCAGGTGATGCCATTCTCCCTGCGGACGGGAAGTCCACTGGTAGATCTGCATGGGAAGTACCGTGAACTTGGAAAATGGGGATGATGGATCGAAATTGATGGCAGTGGCTGCACCAACCACTACCAGGGGGGCGGTCTCTCCAATCGCCCGGCTGACTGCCAGGATGGTACCAGTCAGGATGCCAGGCAGGGCATTCGGTAAGACATGCGCCCAGATCGTCTGCCACTTGGTGGCTCCTATCCCCAGGCTGGCTCTGCGCAGGGATTGCGGTACCGCCCGGATGGCTTCCTGCGAGTTGATGATGATCAACGGCAGCACCAGGAGAGCAAGGGTCAGACCGGCGGAAAGAATTGTTCGTCCGTTGGCAGTGGTTGGATCAACCAGTCCAAAAACCGCTCCGCTGGTGAACGATTCCAAAGCCCTTACAAAGATGGCCAGCCCGAGGATGCCGTAGATGATGGATGGAACGCCAGCAAGGTTGTTGATGTTGGTGCGGATCAACCGGTTGAACCAGTTATCAACAGAGTATTCCTCCAGGTAGATGGCAGCTCCCACACCCAGCGGAAAAGCAGCCAGGATGGTGATGAAGATTGTCCACAAGGAACCCAGGATGGCTGTGCGGATACCGGCATCAACAGCATGGGAAGATTGTGGCTGCGAGATAAAACCGGGGGTTAACCAGGACACAAAACGCAGTTCCGCATCCGGGTAATCTGAAACAGCTTCGGCTTTGATCTCCGCTGATTTCAGCAGAGAGTCAAACAACGACCAGGAATCAGCCACATCGTATTTCACAACTCTTTCAACGACCAGGTCATACACATTGGAATGGGAGCGCTGCTGAAAGGATTTTTCATTCTCCAGTTTGTTGAAGGCTCCCTGGGAGAGATTTGCCTGCAGGATTCCCACCAGTGTTTCCTTTGGCAGGTCTTCAAGCGCCACCCCTCCTTGTGCCAGGCTGTCTGGAGAAACATCAGCTTTAAGGGCTACGTAACCGGCTGTGTTATCGATGATATCGATCAGAAGTACACTCAAAATGAAAATTGCCAGGAATGTTGAGGCAATGAAAATGGTACGCCAGATCTTTCCTGAACGGTGCCGGTTGGACAGGTTGTCATTGAAAGAATTTTTCATGGAAAGGAATACCTGGTTCATTCGTACACCTCACGGAAACGCCGGACGATACGCTGGCTGATCAGGTTGAGAGTGAAGGTGATGAAAAATAACAGCAGACCGATTGCAAATATGCTGTTGTAATCAATCGAATCATAGCTCAGGTCACCGCCGGAGATTCGAACGATATGCCCGGTCATCGTTTCTGCGCCTTTGAAGGGATTGAAAGTGAAGTTGGGACCTGCACCGACCGAGACAGCCACGATCATGGTTTCTCCGATCGCCCGGCTGATGCCGATGATCATAGCGGCGGCAATTCCGGAATGGCAGCCGGCAGCACAACCTTGAGAGCCACTTCCAGCTTTGTGGCTCCCAGCCCGTATGCCGCTTCACGCAGGGAATTTGGTACTGCGCTTAAGGCATCCTCGCTCATTGAAGCGATCAGGGGCAGGATCAGTACCCCCATGACCATTCCGCCTGAAGCCATGTTGTAGATCTGAACCACATCATTGCCGAAGATCGACCGAAGAAGGGGAGTAACAAACATCAGGGCAAAGTAACCATAGACGATGGTCGGAATGCCTGCCAGGATCTCCAGGATGGGTTTGATGGTATTTCGCGCCTTGGGGGATGCATATTCGCTCAGGTAAATGGCTGATGCCATTCCCAAAGGGATGGCGATCAACATGGCAATGAAGGATGTAATAAATGTGGAGGTCACCAGCGGAAGGATGCCAAATTGCCCGATATGCGGCTGCCAGGAGGTTCCTGTCAGGAAATCCTTCAAGGTCAAGCCCGGAAGATTGAAGAACAGCAGGGCTTCCTTCCCGAGTTCATAAACAATACCCAGGGTTGTTAATATGGAGAAAATTGCTGCGATCACCAGCAGGGATTGTATGATCATCTCCCCTGGACGGTGATGTTTCCGCAGTCCTTTCCTGCGCAGCGGGTACCCGGAAGGAGTGGTTCTATCCTGTTTTTTCATCAAGTTCTTTTCCCTCAAATAGCCCCCCTTCCATTCAGGGAAAGGGGGGTTGCTCGGAGGAGTTTGCGATATACTGATTTATTGTCCAACACCCTGTTGCCAGGCGGTCATGGCTGCATCGAGCGCAGCCTGGCTGGCGGGGAAGTAACCCACATCAATGATCTCGTCGTTGACGCTGGTCAGGTAGAAGTAAATGAAGGCTGCCACCTGGGGTTTTTCCTTCAGGATGCTTGCTGTTGAATAAATGAACAGCGGACGGGAAAGAGGATAGCTGCCATTTTCTGCCGTGGTTTCATTGGGTTCAACTCCGTCAAGGGAAAGGGCTTTAAGTGAGCTGGCATTTTCCTTGTAATAAGCGAAACCGAAGAAACCGATGGCATAGGGGCTGCCCTGTACACCCTGCACCAGGACGTCATCATTTTCGGAGAGCTGCAGGTTGGAAGCAGCCAGGATGGGGGCTTCATCATTGTCAAGGACGACTTCCACGAAGAAGTCAAATGTTCCACTGTCTGTGCCGGGGATGAAGCGCTGGATCGGTTCAGCAGGCCACTCAGGACGGACATCAGACCAATTCTCTGCCGTGGAGAAAATCAGGGCAAGTTCTGCCATGGATATATCGGTCAGGAAGTCATTTGAACTGCTGACTGCGATGGCGATGGCATCGGTGCCGACCCGGAATTCAAGCGGAACACGATCAATGGCTTTGCATGACTCCACCTCGCTGTCCTTGATGGCGCGGGAAGCATTGGCGATGTCAGACTCGCCTTCAACACAAAATCGCTCGTAACCGGCACCGGATCCGATGCTGTCGATGGTGATCTTGCCGGTGAATCCTTCATCACTGAACAGTTCACTCATCCGCTCGGAAAGCGGGAAGACTGTGGATGATCCAGCTGTAATGATGTCACCACTGACTGCATCCGGGGCGTACATGGCATAGGGATCAACCATAATTGTCGGCATGTCTGTTGCCTGGGCTGGTGAACCGCAGGCACTCAGAACCATTGCGGTGATCATTAAAACGAACATGGTTAAATATGTTCTCTTTTTCATTTTTTCTCCTGATAACTTATTATTTTTCATACCCCCAGTTTAACAAGCCATGTTTAACAACAGGAGAATGTCATGTTAACGTTCGGTTAAAGATCTACCGAAGAATACTTCCTCGTATAAATTGATTACCGAATTTATGGAATCTGTATTATTGAATGGGAATGGTGAAGATAAAAGTACTGCCGCGCCCCTCGACACTTTCCACCCAGATACGTCCCCCGTGGGCTTCGACGATATGCTTGGCAATGGATAACCCCAGACCGGTTCCACCCCCCGACCTGGCCCGGTCGGCCTTGTAGAAGCGTTCAAATACACGCTCCAAATCTTCGTTCGGGATGCCAGCCCCGGTATCCGAAACCGAGAAATGAATCATGTTGTCCGCACGATCGGCTCGCAGGGTGATGCTCCCTCCGGTTTCCGTGAATTTTACAGCATTATGCACCAGGTTGACCAGTACCTGTTCCAGGCGGGTGCGGTCAGCTTTTATTTCCGGCAGCGTTTTGTCCGCTTCGACTGTCAGGGATAATCCTGCCCTTTCAGCCTGCATGCCCATACGCTCGACCACGGTCTTCAGCAGCTTGCCGGGTGATAGTTCTTCCATCTCAAGGTTTACCTGTCCGGATTCGATGCGGGAAAGATCGAGCAATTCCTGGGTCATCTGGGTCAGTGCATCCACTTCGGTCTCTATCCTTCCCAGGAAACGGGGAGCAGCCTCGGGATCGTTCAAGGCGCCATCCCGCAGTGTTTCTGACAATGCCTTCAGCGAAGCCAGGGGGGTGCGCAGCTCATGGGAAACATTGGATATAAAATCCCGCCTGACCTTTTCAAGACGCCTCAAGCGGGTCAGGTCCTGGATCAGTAACAATGTGTCACCGGATCGCATATCAGGCTGAATGATCATGTGGAGGAAATGGCCTGTTATCGGGACCTCAATGGATTCTTCCTGTGGAGTACCTGTTTCCCTGCTGCGCTGCCAGGCTTTCACCAACTGGTGGTGCCGGATGACTTCAACCACCGACCGGCCGATTGCTTCCCTCGGCTCAAAGAAACGATTTGCAGCCGGGTTGATCAGGGTTACCAAACCTGTTCCATCCGCGATGATGACCCCGTCTGTCATGCGTTCAAGGATCGTCGCCAGTTTCTGCTGCTCGGTTTCCACTTGATGGATCCCGGCTGCCATTTTTTCTGCCAAGGCATGCACAGCGTTGGAGAGATCCTCCAGGGTGGGCGTATCACGGGGTAACGCTTCAAGTGGATCTTTTTGCCTGGTTGCATTCTGGATGGTGTGGGTGAGATCTGCCAGTTTTCTGTTTTGACGTACAAGATGCCACACCAGCCATATGCTGACGACTGCCAATAAAAGAACCATCACCGGGAGAATCCAGGTCATCTCAACCTGATCCCAGGATACGATGGAAGAAAGGGTTCATCCTTCAAAGCGGTATCCCCCACCACGCACGGTGGTGATGCGGCTGGGTAGAGCGGCATCCTTCTCCAGCAGCTTGCGCAGCCAGCGCACGTGCACATCCACCGTGCGGCTGTCACCAATGAACTCCCAACCCCAGACCCGCTCGAGGATGAACTCACGTGAAAGCATCTGACCACGGTGTTCGGCAAAGAAAAGCAGGAGTTCGTATTCCTTGGGTTTGAGCGCCAGCTCATTGCCATCCAGGGTCACTTCCCGGCGGGTCAGGTCGATGGAAAGGTTTTTAAAATTCAATACTTCATGGGGAGGCTCGCCAATTTTCTGCTGCAGCTTACCCAATTCTTCGCGCACGATCTGGGAGCGGCGCAGCTGGGCTTTAACGCGTGCCATTAATTCGCGCATGGAAAAAGGTTTGGTCAGGTAATCGTCCGCCCCGATCTCCAACCCCACCACCCGGTCGATCTCGTCATCACGGGCGGTCAGCATCAGGATGGGGATGTTGGTTTCCTTGCGGAGGATGCGGCAGACCTCGAAGCCATCCATGCCCGGCAGCATCACGTCCAGGATGACCATGTCCGGCTGAAAGGAACGGGCAAGATCAAGCGCCATGCGTCCATCCCCGGATGTACTCACCTCGTATCCCTGCTTCTTTAAATTGTAAGCCAGGGTCTCCTGCAGGGAGGGTTCATCTTCCACCACCAGTATTTTCTCGGGCATGAATTAATCATAACATAGGCGCAGTTTTTCAATAACGAATTTCCCCTTGCCGGGTGTATGTACCTCAATTTCAGGACTGGGCTTGGCTCTCCCTCCCACCCTGCAGGGACACAATTCAAGTACGGGTTTCATTACCCGACCATATTCTGGTTAGATTGACTCACCCGGAAGGGTTATCAGTATCGTGTGAAGAATCGATATCCTTGATCCTGCCGGTGGCGATGAATATGGTTCGTTCGCAGATGTTGGTGACCCGGTCAGCCACCCGCTCCAGGTTGTGTGCCACCCACAGCAGCCAGTTGGCACGCTCGATCACGCGTGCATCCTGGATGATGAACATCATCAGCTCGCGGTAGATCTGGTCATAGAGACCGTCCACCTCGTCGTCCTCTTCCGGGATGAGCCTGGCTGTTTCAGCGTCTTCTTCCATGAAAGCGGTCAGGGCGCGGTGGAGCAGATCGACATCCTTCTGTGCCATGCGGGGAATATCGATCAGGGGTTTGAGCAGGGGCTGGTCGCCCATCAGCACGCTGATCTTGGCGATACCCTTGGCGTAGTCTCCCATGCGCTCCAGTTCACCAGCCACCTCCAGCAGGGAAGCCAGCAGGCGCAGGTCGTGTGCCATGGGCTGCTGGGTGGCGATGGCGACCATGACCTGTTCTTCGATGGCATAGCGCTTTTCGTTGATGATGTCATCGTTGTCGAAGATGGCCTGGGAGGCTTCAATGTCCCTTTTCTTGAGGGCATCCACCGAACCGAGGATGGCCTCTTCGACCATGCTGCCCAGCAGAAGGATCTCGTCCTTCAGGTGTTGGATCTCTTGTTCGAAAGCTTTACGCATGATATATCTCCTTCTAGCCGAAGCGCCCGGTGACGTAATCCTCGGTACGCTGGTCGTGCGGGTTGGTGAAGATCTCCTTGTCCACTGCCCATTCCACCAACTCTCCCTGCAGGAAGAAGGCGGCATAATCAGCTGTTCGGGCTGCCTGCTGAACGGAGTGGGGAACCAAAACGATGGTGTAATCCTGCTTGAGAAACTGAAGTGCCTCCTCCACCTTGCCGGTTGAGAGCGGGTCCAATCCGCTGGTGGGTTCGTCCAGCAGGATGACCTCCGGCTGGTTGGCGAGTGTCCGTGCCAGGCACAACCTCTGCTGCTGCCCGCCGGATAAGGAAACGCCGGGTTCCTCCAGGCGGTCCTTTACCTCGTCCCACAGGGCAGCCAGTTTAAGGCTTCGTTCCACCGCCTCGTCCAGGCGGGATCTCTTTTTTATGCCTGCCAGTTCCAAACCATAGGTGATATTACCGCGGATGGAGAAGGGCAGCACGACCGGCCTGGCAAAGACCATGCCCACTTTACGGCGCAGTTCGATCACGCTGGTTTTTGGATCAAGAATGTTCTCTCCATCCAGCATGATCCTGCCGCCAAGGGTATTCACCTCGGTCAGGTCATTCAGGCGGTTCAGGCAGCGCAGCAGGGAGGACTTGCCTCCGCCAGCCGGCCCGAAGAAGACTGTGATGGCATTGGCAGGAATATTGACCGATACATCCCGCAGGGACTCGACACCATCGGCATACTGAAGAGAAAGGTGTTCAATGACGATCTTGTGGTTCATCGATCGCACCTTACCACTGCCTTTTTGCACGTGCACGTGAGCGGATAAATGTCGCTGCCAGGTTCATCCCCAGCACGAAGGTGATCAGCACAAGAGCCGTACCATACTGGATGTGGAACGGCATCTCCGGCACCTGCGTCGAAATAACGAACA
>Ga0209641_10000392_pt1 | contig 39747 bp, 33 predicted proteins | sample RifCSP16_1_FD_184022 | JGI IMG/M metagenome (GOLD analysis project Ga0209641, IMG submission 184022) | Soil microbial communities from Rifle, Colorado - Rifle CSP2_sed 16_1 (SPAdes) (version 2) | ecosystem: Environmental > Terrestrial > Deep subsurface > Rock core/Sediment | place: Rifle... | reverse complement strand
CATTGTTGAAAGATTAAAGTCAGTTGTAAAAGAATTGCAATCGGTTGCTAAACTCGACGAAGCCTTGCAAAAGATATTTGACGTCTGCAGCCAATCGCATTATCAAATAGAGGATGCGGCCTTTTCCTTAGGAAAATATAGAGACGGATTCAATTATGACCCTCAGAGGTTGGAATACATCGAAGAACGTTTAAACACGATTCGAAAGTTAAAGGCAAAATATGGAAACACGGTAGAGGAAATTTTAGCGTATCACGACGAAGCAGCATTAAAGCTGAAGCAGCTTACGGGAGAAGGAACGACTGCTGAGCAGGTAGATGAAGATTTACAGGCATTGACAGAGGTATTGAAACATAAAGGCAGTGAATTAACCCAAAAACGCCTTTCAACGGCTGAAAAGCTGTCTCCTTTGATAAATGAAGAACTTCACGACCTGGGCATTCCTCACGGGCGGTTTTGTGCACAAATCACGTCACCCCTCTTGAATAAGAATGGAAATACTGATGTGTCAGGTGCCGATAGTTACGGGTTTGATCAGATTGATTTTCTGATCTCTCCTAATCCGGGCGAGGATTTAAAACCTTTGAAGAAGATTGCCTCTGGCGGTGAAATATCACGAGTCATGCTTGCCTTAAAACACCAACTGGCGAAAGTAGATAAAACGCCCGTGCTGGTGTTTGACGAGATCGACGCCAATATCGGCGGCAGGATGGGAGAGGTGATTGGTGAAAAGCTGAGCAGTATCGCAAGGTTGCATCAGGTAATCTGCATTACCCATCTTCCTCAAATTGCCAGTTATGCCGATGAACAATGGAAGGTAAGTAAGGAGGTAAAAAACGGTAAGACGTATTCTACCATTGAAAGCCTTTCCGGTGAGGCGCGTCTTGAAGAAATTGCAGATATGATCAGGGGCAGTGAAAAGACGGATATTACCCGCAAACAGGCCCAGGAAATGTTGCGTGATGCAAAAAGAAAGGTGAAAAGTAAGGGGTGATCGGAGATGCTTTTAGCCCCGAATCTGCACGAATAGGTATAAAAAGATTAAGGAGAAATGGTGAAATAGGGAAAATGGAGAAAAAACAAACTCTCTAGAACCATTAAGATTTTATCAATGAAATCTCCTATCTCCATTTTTCCATTTTCGCCCTTTGCAGGTTCTGGTTTGCAACCCTTAATTGTACATTTTCAGGTTCTTTATTTTGTAAAATATTTGGGTTTAAGTTAGTCCTTTTAAGTCCCCCTTAACAAAGGGGGATTCAGGGGGTTGTGTTTTTTCCAGGGTTATTTTCAACCCTCTAACCCCCTTGTTACACATATTCGCATAGATCCGTGTCCATCCTCGTCTGATTTAATGTTAAGGAATTTCAATCTGGTAGGGGTAATTCATGAATTACCCCGACATACAAATAGAAATGGTAGCTGAAGGCGACCTAATTCAATTTATAGGAAATTTCAAATTTGCCCACGAAAAGACGCGAAAATAGCGAAATTTTTTTTCGTGTCTTTTCGAGTGTTTCGTAGGTAATATGTTGCTGCCGAAGGCAGCCTGATTTGAGAAAATATTTATGTTAGAACGTTTGCAAAAAATACTGGCAGAGGCAGGGATCGGTTCGCGTCGGGAGTGTGAAAGAATCATTGCCGCCGGAAGGGTGACCGTTGATGGGAAGCGGGTCACAACCCTGGGTACGACTGCCGATGCCGATAAATCCGGGATTTGCTGCGATGACATGCCGATAAAGAAGCAGCGTACGATTTATTATTTACTCAATAAGCCGAAGGGCTTTGTGTGCACAAATCGTGACGAGCTGGGTCGGCTACAGGCGGTTGACATCATAGAAAATGTAACTCAGAGGATATACACCATCGGGCGGCTGGATAAGGAAAGCGAAGGGTTGATTATTTTAACCAACGATGGTGATCTTGCAAACAAATTATCTCATCCGAGCTACGAGGTTAGCAAAACGTATTTTGTTGAGGTCGATGGATACCTGACGGTTACGGCACTTAAGGCATTGGAGTCGGGTGTTTGGCTTTCCTTCGGCAAGACACAGCCAGTGAAGGTTCAGCATGTGCGGAAAGGCAGGCAACGGAGCAGGTTTGAGATGGTATTGAAGGAAGGTAAAAACAGGGAAATCCGCCGTCTGCTCAATGAATGTAATTATAAGGTGCGCATCCTTCGACGGATTAAAATTGGTAATTTATATGATCCGACATTGAAAATCGGCAAGTACCGGAAATTGACGGATGCCGAAGTGAAACGGCTTTATGCTCTAGCCGAAAGAATTAATGCCTAGCCCGGTAGATTCCCCCTTAGAAAAGGGGGTTGGGGGGTTGTTACAAAGCAAAATAAAAAGTATCAAAGTAATTGATGAAAAATTGCCATAATAAAAAGATTCTATACAAAATATCATCCATGAAAAGACAGAATAAATATAAGGCTATTAGCGCATATGACTTAAACAACCCCCTGAATCCCCCTTTTTTAAGGGGAACTTCAAGCCCACTGTTTCCGGATAGAAATGTGGGTAAAGATACGCTTTTTCGGAGAGAGCTTTAAAAGTCGCTGCCGAAGGTAACCCAACTTACATGAATTTACACAAATTTTATCATTATTTCGTGTACATAGATGAATTCGTGGCTAACCTACAAATAAAATTGAGGAAGTTATGACACAGCTACAACAGGCTAGGCAAAATATCGTTACACAAGAAATGAAACAGGTTGCGAAGGATGAAGACCTCGATCCTGAATTTATCAGGATGCGTATTGCCGAGGGCAAGATCGTCATTCCTGCAAACCGCAAGCGTAAGGCAACAAAGGTTTGCGGTATTGGCACAGGTCTCAAAACTAAGGTCAACGCCAACATAGGGACTTCTGCCGATTATCCCGACGTTGAAAACGAGATGGAAAAGTTGCGGGCAGCAGAAGAAGCAGGCGCAGATGCGGTAATGGACCTTAGTACCGGCGGTGATTTACGAGCGATTAGGAAAAGGGTTATCGGGGCATCTTCTATTGCCGTAGGGAGCGTACCCATTTATGAGGCAGCCGTCAAGACAGTTCAGAGTAAGCATGCAATTGTTGATATGACCGCTACGGACATGCTTGAAGCAATAAGGCTGCATTGTGAGGACGGCGTGGATTTTATTACCGTGCATTGTGGCGCCACAAAGGGCGTACTCAAGCATTTAAAGGAAAGCAAGCGCATTTGCGGCGTGGTAAGCCGTGGCGGAACATTTCTGGTAGAATGGATGATTCACTCCGGCAAAGAGAATCCGCTGTATGAAAAATATGATGAGATACTGGCTATTGCAAAAGAATATGACGTGACCCTTAGTCTGGGAGATGCCATGAGACCCGGCGCCCTGGCAGACGCATTCGATAGAGCTCAGGTTTATGAGTTGAACGTGCTGGCAGAACTTGCCCAAAGAACGCTGGACGCCGGTGTGCAGGTCATTGTGGAAGGACCGGGTCATGTGCCCTTGAATCAGGTAGCTGCGCAGGTACAATTACAAAAGGAACTCTGCAAGGGAGTGCCTTTTTATGTGCTTGGGCCGATTGTCACGGACATTGCCCCTGGATATGACCATATTACCTCTGCGATAGGAGGGGCTATTGCAGCCGCTGCAGGTGCTGACTTCTTATGCTACGTAACACCAACGGAACATTTGAGTTTGCCGGGTCCGGCTGATGTTAGAAGCGGCGTAATAGCCGCACGGATTGCCGCCCATGCGGCTGATCTTGTGAAGGGTGTCAAATCGGCCTGGGAGTGGGATAAGCGGATGTCGCAATTCAGACGAAAGAGGGATTGGGAAGGACAATTCAACACGTGTATTGACCCACAAATGGCGAGAAGCATTCGGGAGAAGGGACGGCCTCAGAATGACGAGGTCTGCTCCATGTGCGCTGAATATTGTGTATTCAAGCTCAGCGACAAGGCATAAAGTTATAGAATTTACGTTTGTTGTTACGGCTTAACGAATATTTTCAACAACCCCGGTAACGAGCATGAAATCTGCTCCTCTCCTATCACTGATTGAGTTGTCTGGGAGACAAGTACGCGCTTATCCGCTCCAACCAGATCGGCAGCACGGTTGAGACGGTCAAAATCTTGCAGAGATGGATGCGACGTCAGCTTCACTTCGATAGCCCATAATTTATTCTTATGCCGGAACATGAGATCAATCTCAGTGCCATCAGCCGTACGAAAAAACCATGGATCCACCGGTTGTCCGGTCGTATTCAATGTGTCCAGGATTTGCTCGATAACAAAACCCTCCCAACTCGCCCCCACCCATGGTTGATTCAGGAGCGTTTCATAGTCCTCAACGCCCAGCAAACTATGGAGAATGCCTGTATCACGCCAATAACACTTCGGACTACGAACAAGCCGTTTCTTCAAATTTGTAAACCAAGGTTGTAGTTTGCGAATGAGAAAAGCCTCTTCCAGAAAATATACATAGTTGTTGACCGTATGGTACGAAAGGCCGAGACTTTGACCAATCTGCGAGGCATTCCACAATTGGCCATGAATGGACGCTAACATTTTCAGCAAACGCTGCATCACTTGCGGTTTTGCGCTCAATCCCCAGTTTGGCAAATCGCGTTGTGTCAGGAGATCGAGATAGTCTTTCTGCCATTGAGGATAGCGGCCGGACGTCAAAACACCGCCATCGGGAAAGCCGCCTCGCAACCACAGTTCCTCCAGTGGGGTATCTGGAAGTTCAGTGAGAGTAAACGGGCTTAACTCAACCAGCGAGAGGCGTCCTGCCAGGGATTCAGAAACGTGTTTCATGAGCGCCGGGGAAACGGAACCCAGCAGCAGGAAGCGGCCAAACCTTTGCCGTTCCATATCGATTACCCCACGTAACCGCGGAAACAATTCCGGCCACGACTGTGCCTCGTCAAGGACTATGAGACGTTTGGCCTTGAACAACGAAGGCCATTGGACGTCCAGACGCAGCCGTTCTGGTTCTTGTTCCAGATCGAAATAGTCAGTTGTCAAAGAGCGCGCCAGCGTGGTTTTACCGGACTGGCGTGGTCCGACTAATGCTACCGCAGGATACGATTTCAGGCGCTGCTGTACCAGCGGTTTTATCTTTCTTACGATAATCATGCAAAATAGAATACAAGTTCTATCTTACAATTTCAAGGTATTTCCAAAATTCGTGCATATAGTCTATCTTTTTCAACATTAAGGTGTAATCTATTTGCAATAGTCTTGTGGTTTTACATTTTATCCATTTCTCATTGCTTAACGGTTGAAATATGACAACCCATACTTCCCTCTAACATTGACAATTCGAAAGATTCGACACCTTTCTCTTTCCCCTACCCTACCCTTCGCTGGGCACGCTAAGATTTAAGATGCAACCTTCACGTTCATATTCTAAATAATCACTAATCAAGACGCGACACCAGGTACCTTCCGCAATTGCCCAACCAAGGGCAAGCACTAACATTACAGTTATTGAAACAAAAAAACTTTGAATTTCCTAACATCAGGCGAAAGACTGATCGGCTTTCATCTTGTATTCAACCTATAACTTCTGTATATTTAAACCTTAATATTCATGGTACAATAAATTTTTAAATTTTATTTTCGGGGTAGAGCCGTGGTTTTATTCATAAAACATATTGGTATCGAAGGTCCGGGCACCATTGCAGACTTTCTGGAAGATAACAAGTTACTATACACGGTTATTGACGTCTCTTCCGGCGACAAACTACCTAAACTGAAAAAGGATTTTCAGGCGATCATTTGTCTTGGCGGGCCCATGAATGTGTATGAAGAAGAAAAGTACCCGTTTCTGAGAAAAGAGGATATTTTTCTCAGAAGGGTAGTTGAAGACGAAGTACCGTTTCTGGGAATTTGTCTGGGCGCACAATTAATTGCAAAGGCAACGGGGGCTAGGGTAACGAAAAATCCCGAGAAGGAGATTGGATGGTACATGATAGTCCTCAATGATCATGGATTCAAAGACGATTTGTTTAAAGACCTTCCTGAAGTTTTCAATGTGTTTCAATGGCACGGAGATACCTTTGGCATTCCCTCCGGAGGGAAAAGATTGGCATTCTCAGAACTCTGTCAAAATCAGGTGCTAAAGTACGGCAGGAATATTTACGGTATCCAGTTTCATGTAGAAGTAACAAAGGTTATGATTGCCCAATGGGCTGACGCCTATAAACAAGAATTGGATTCTCTAAAGGGCGTCGTCTCTGATAAACAAAAGATGCTGGAAGACTATGATAAATTGTCAAAGGTTTATATGAAACAGGCGGAGCAGTTTTATGTAAATTTCTTTACAATTGCGAATTTGTTGAAAAGAAAGACCTTTTCTATTCCACAATAATGCCCGTTTTTTTATGAGGCACCTTTTATGATCCCAATCTCATTCTGAGCTAGTTCTTCTGCATAGTCGTTCATCCTGTAAAATTCCTTGTAGTGCAGAAGCATTTCGTTGGAGTTCTTGTAGCCCAGGCGGCGACCGTAATTGACAATGCACATGGTTCTCGCCTCCACAAAAGAAAATCCCTTAAATTTCAACGCCTCTACGATACATTTTTTCATGTGATTCAGATGGTAGGCTGTCGTGCGTGCATAGTAGCAATTGTGGCGCTTAAAGAGAGATTGAACGTCCGCAGGTTGATCCTGGTTGCCGTTTGGTGTGGTCAGGGTCTTTGTGCCGTGCGGAGTCGTGGGAGAGACCTGCCCCCCGGTCATACCGTAAATCTCATTGGCATAGCAAATGACGGTAATATTCGTATTCCGTCGTATAGCGTGTAACAAATGATTACCTCCGATACCAAGAAGGTCACCGTCTCCGCTCACTACCACGACATTAAGGGCATCATTGGCATATTTAATACCTTCAGCCACCGGGATAGCCCTGCCATGTGCCGTGTGGACTGAATCAAGGTCGAAGAAACCAGCGCTCCTGCCTGCACAGCCAATTCCCGATATGACCACAGTACCGTTTTTTGGCAGGTTCAATTCATCAAATGCCTGGCAGATCGTTTTCAGGACAATGCCATTCCCGCAACCGGGGCACCACGGCGTGGGTAACAAGTCAAGTTTCAGGTAACGTTTGAAATTATTATCTTTGTTCATTATGGTAAAAATAATAAATTTATAAAATTTCCTTTGTCCCTGAGCCTTTTGTTTTCTTTTTTTCCATCGATTTTTTTATCATATTTATTTTCCAGTCCCTGTGTGCGTTGATCACCGAAAGAACCTCTTTGGGGTCGTCCGTTAATATCATCAAATCTATATCTTCTTTCGATATCGTTTTTTCTTTTAGCATGGTTGCTTTTATCCAGTGTATAAGCCCATCCCAGTATTCCTTTCCCACAAGTATCAAAGGAAACGGATATATCCTATGAGTCTGTATAAGGGTTAACGCCTCAAAAAATTCGTCTAATGTCCCAAATCCACCCGGCATGCACACGTAGCCCATTGCATATTTCACAAACATCACCTTTCTTGCAAAGAAATATTTAAAACTGAGAGACTTGTTTTGAAACGGGTTTGGCTTCTGCTCCTTTGGGAGGACTATATTTAACCCTACAGAGACGCCCGTGTTCACTGAAGCGCCCTTGTTGGCTGCCTCCATTATCCCTGGTCCACCGCCTGTTATAATGGTATAGCCATTTTTTGCCAGAAGGCTAGAAATCTCTACAGCTTTTTTATAGTACTTGTGATTTTTATGAAATCTGGCAGAACCGAATATTGTAACGGCAGGACCGATATTTGAGAGTTTTTCAAAACCTTCTACAAACTCACTCATTATCCTGAATATTCGCCAGGTTTCCACGCCTTTAAGATCTTCTGTCATGATTCACCTCGAGTATTTTTTGTTTTATTTCTACCAGATCGATGCGTCCACCCAGGATTGGTATAAACTCCACTTCACGATGCAAAATGCGTTCAATCTCATGGGCATATTGTCCTGTATTCATCTCCATAATGATAACTCGTTTATACCTGGGCGATATAATCTTGATCTCCTCAACTATCGGAAACATGCGTATGGGACGGTAGAGGGAGAAAGTGTCTTTAAAATAATACGCTATTCTGGAAAGCGCCCCGTAAGAGACCAGTAACGTGTCGGTGTCCTTGCTGCATTGGAGATATTCATAGTAGTTGTATCGCTGAGCTATAAGTTGTTGTTTTTCGTGGAGACGTGTGATAAGACGTCGGTAATTGTCGACATCTGAGGTTTTTGGCACAAAGTCTTCGTGGGACAGTCCAGTAAAATGCCGATTCCCGGCGCCCAGTGGTTGACGGTCACGTTTTTTGGTTTCAAAATCTCTATGAGGAACAATAGTTTCGTAAAGGTGGCTGATATATCCATCGCTGAGGAGGATAACAGGGCTCATGGATTCCTCTGCTGCATTAAAGGCCGTAACCGTATATTTATAAAGTTCAGAAACAGAATTGGGATAGAATACGATGGGAAAGTAATCCCCATGACTGCCGTGAATACATTGAATGACGTCTCCCTGTGCAGGCATTGTAGGCATACCGGTGCTGGGTCCTACCCTTTGAACGTTAACGATAACGAGCGGCACCTCCATCATGTGGGCCAGTCCTATGCTCTCCTGCATCAGGGAGAAACCGGGGCCTGAGGTAGCCGTCATTGCCTTGAGGCCAGCCAGAGATGCGCCGATAACGGCGTTAATTGATGCAATCTCATCCTCCATTTGGAGCGCCTTGATGTGCTTCTTGTTGACCATCTCATGGATAATTTCAGAGGCAGGTGTAATTGGATAACCCGCAAAGAATTTTAATCCAGCGACTTCAGCCGCCATTGCAATGGCCTGATTACCCTGTAATAACTGCTTTGGCATCTATTTCCTCGATTTCAATCGCAAAGTCCGGGCAATAACGCTGGCATGTTTTGCAGGCAATGCACCTTTCTAGTTCCATTAACATCTGGTGTTGAATTTCCAGATTTTTAACAGGACAGAAATTCACGCAAATACCGCAACGCTTGCAGAACTCGTGATTAATATGTACAATCCCTTTTCTCTTTCGAGCTTTTTCCTCAGGCACTAATTCCTCCAACCCTTTTATTAACGTCAAAACCACGAATGCACAAAGATTACAAAAAGAAAGAAGTTGGGAGATTGGGAAGATGAGAGGTTGGGATTTTCTCAGCTTCAAAACTTCTCATCTTCTCAACCTCTGATTTCCTTCTCTGTGCCCTTTGCGTCTCTGCGGTGAATTATTATCCATGAAATATTTCATCCCCTCTGCACTCTGTATATCTCTTCAAAATTCGGAGCAATCTCAACAAACGTCTTCAATACTTCCGGACAGAAGTGTTCTGGCTTCGTCCTCCCGTCCCCCTTCGTTATGATCTCCACCACCTCCTGATGACTCAAAGGCGGCTTATACGGCCTCTCGCTATGTAATGCATCATACTGATCACACAGCATCACGATCCGCCCCTCTATCGGTATCTCCTCCCCCTTCAGCCCCCTCGGATACCCCGTACCGTTCCATCTCTCGTGATGATTTAGCGCAATCGATGCCGACACCTGTATATTGTAATGTGACGAACCGGAGAGTATCTTCTCCCCTATGGTTGTATGCGTCTTCATGATTTCGAATTCCTGGGCTGTAAGGCAGTCTGCCTTTAAAAGTATGCAATCCGCTATTCCTATCTTCCCCACATCATGCATGGGGCTTGCAAAGGTTATCGTCTCGACAAATTTTACTGACATCCCGATCGACTGGGCAACCTTCTGCGCATACAGACCCATCCTCAAAATGTGTGCGCCTGTTTCCGTATCTTTAAATTCAGCCGCCGTTGCCAGACGTTGTATGATTTCATTGCTCATATACTTGACCTTCATCAATGCTTCTGCCAGTTCCTGCGTTCTTTTCTTTACCGTTTCCTCCAGTATTTGTTTGTAATTCCTTTCCATCTGTCTGAGCCTGCCATGCTCCACCGCCCTTTCCATGCACTGTACCAGATATTGTGACTTAAAAGGCTTGAGAAGAAAATCAAAGGCGCCGTTCTTTATCGCATCAATTGCCACATCCAGGTCTGCGTAGGCAGTCATCAGGATTACGGGTATTTCTGTGTTAAAACTGCGAATTTTTCCAAGGAGTTCAATGCCTGACATGCCAGGCATGTTAATGTCGGTCAATACGGCATCAAACCGGTTTGACTGTAATTTTCTCAGTGCCTCACTAGGATGCCCACTGGTAACTACATTACAACCAAACCTCTCCAGCAGCAGTGCAGCAGATTCAAGGACATACGGCTCGTCATCTACGATAAGAATAGTAGTTTGCGGAGCGTGAGTTGAATTATTTTTGAATTTCAAATCTTTCCTTTCTTCCGGATTCATACAACCTCCTCTGTTTCAAATTAGGCTGCCTTTGGCAGCAACTTTTAAGCTCCCCTTATTGGTAGGACAAGCGTCCCCGCTTGTCATCATAATGTCGTTCGACTGACCCTTCGACAGGCTCAGGGTGCAGCGTCGTGCATGGTGAGCTTGTCGAACCATCACGGCGAAGTCCACTCTCCCCACTTTCGTGAGGACATGTTTCTAGAGGGGAATCACAAAAGATTGAAATTCCTGAACATCAAGTTATTCCGTTTAAGTCCCCCTTAAAAAAGGGGGATTCAGGGGGTTGTGTCTTTTCTGGGCTATCCCCGTTTTCACGAGGACAAGTTTACAACCCCCTAGCCCCCTTTTCGTTCGACTGAGCGCTCACGACGAAGTCTAAGGGGGATTCTCTATGCCATACATCGTATAACCCGCATAAATAAAATGAAAATCCCTATACAATCAAGTTAGTATTGGTCAAAAACTTTCTAGACAGCCCTTGCTGAAGTTGTCAAGTCCCCCTGAATCCCCCTTTTTCTAAGAGGACTAAGGGGGATTTTTTCCCAATCTGCATTCCGCAATATAAAATCCACAATTTACACTTCATTTGTCCAGCGCCTCTCTCACTCTTTTCAGAAGCTCTGTGGGCGAAACAGGTTTTGCAATAAGGTGTAATCCATTTCCAAGTATGTCCTTTCTATAGACAATATCTCCACTATAACCGCTCATAAAAAGCGCCTTGATTCCAGGTCTCATCTCCTTTATTGCATCATACGCCTCTCTGCCATTCTTGTTCGGCATTATTACGTCAAACAATAGGAGATGTATTTTGTCTTTATTCTCCTTGAATTTATCAATCGCATCCTCTCCGTCCACTGCTTCTATTACCGTATAGCCATGTCCTTCCAGCACTATTTTTGTTAATTCCCTGACGTCTTCCTCATCCTCAGCTACTAATATCGTTTCTGTACCGCCCTTGTGGATGATGTGTGCCTCCGGCTTTTTCCTCTCAACCTCTGCCTCAACGAGGGGTAAATATATCCTGAATGTCGTGCCTTTGCCTGGTTCGCTATAAACATTTATGTAACCATTATGCTGCTTGATTATCCCGTACACGATTGCAAGCCCAAGTCCCGTGCCTTTTCCAACACCCTTGGTGGTAAAGAACGGTTCAAATATCCTCTCTTTCGTCTTCTGATCCATCCCTACACCCGTATCCGAAACGGATACAAGTGCATACCGTCCAACCTTGCCGTACCCGTGTGTTTTTATAAATTCATTATCTACTTCCACAATGTCTGTAATTATACCCAAAAAACCTCCATTGGGCATGGCATCCCTTGCATTTGTGGCAAGGTTCATCAGCACCTGTTCCATCTGTCCAACGTCTGCCATCAGGACACACTCTTTATCAGTAAGAGTGGTCCTGATTTTAATATCCTCTCGCACAACCCTTCCGAAAAGGCTTTCAACCCCTTTTATAATTTCATTCAAATATACCGGCCTTGGATTGCTTATCTGTTTCCTGCTAAAGGCAAGGAGACCCTGGGTTAAATTCGCAGCCTTTTCTGCTGAGTTCAGTATCTTCTGAACAAAATCCCTTGATGGCGCATCTTCTTTCATCTCCATCTGTACCAGGTTTGCATATCCGATGATGGCCGTAAGGATATTGTTAAAATCGTGGGCAATGCCACCGGCAAGTGTCCCAACCGATTCCAGCTTCTGCATATGGTAAAGCTGTTCCCTTAACTTTTCCTTCTCTTCCTCTGACTGTTTGATATTAGTAATATCATCCATAAATGCAATAATATTAGTAATAGTACCTTCCTGGTTTTTTAACGATGAAATATGGGCAAGCTGCCAATAGTATTCACCATTCTTTTTCTTGTTATAAAATTCTCCCTGCCATTCACCACCAGATGTAATCGTATCCCATAACCTTTTATATTCCTCCGGTGATGTTTTGCCTGATTTAAGGATGCGTGGGTTTTTCCCGATGACTTCTTCCGGGGTATAACCCGTTAATTGTGTGAATTTGGGATTAACATATTGGATGTTACCGTCTAAATCAGTAATAATAAGTGAGGTAGAACTTTGTTCGATAGTGCAGGATAATTTTCTAGTGTATTCCTCCATTTTTTTACGTTCTGTAATATCTGTGGAGATACCACACACAGCATAGATAGTACCTGCATTGTCTAAAAGTGGGAATTTGACAGAAATGTACGTATGTAGCCCATCTTCTAGGGTTGCCACCTCCTCAAATTTCATAGGCATTTTGGCTTCGATTACCGTTCGGTCATTTTCCAGATGCGCACTTGCTATTTCTTTAGGAAAGAAGTCGTACGATGTTTTTCCTCTTATTTCATCTCTTTTACAGTGAAGCAGTTTTTCAACTTGTCTGTTTACAAAAGAGTATCTGCCCTGTGTATCCTTCATGTAAACAAGTGCTGTGGTATTATCTAGGATAGATCGTAGCCGTTCTTCACTCTCACGTAATGCATCTTCTGCCTGCTTACGCTGTATAACAGTTCCTAATTGCATAGCAATCGAGAAAACAAGCTTAAGCAAGTGCTCGTCTTCGTCGCGCAATTCTCTTACAAAGAAATCCAGCACAGCAACAACCTCATTGTTAGCTATAACAGGAACACCTATTGCAGATTTTAAGTTAAATTTCCTGACAAGCGCTGTACGGGAAAAATTCCCATCGGTAATAACATTCCTCCTCCATTCAGGTTTTTTTGAAGACCACACACTGCCAGCTAATCCAATTCCAGGTGGAAATTTGAATTCCTTGCTTTTCTTAGCAAATCCTTCTAATTTCTCAGACGGGTCATACCACGACACGGCACATTCCAGGGATTTGCAATCGGAACAAAGTAACCAGGCTTCGCCATAAATCCAACCTGTTGTTAAACATACTTTACGCAGTACAATACTGAGTGCAGCATGAAGATTCGCTGCTTCAGATATTGCCATCGTTATTGTTTGCAGCAAATCAGTCTCTTGCTTGGATTGCCTGTGTTCGGTAATTTCCACCCGTAGTTGTTTTTCGATCTTCTCGCGTTCAGCATAGGCACGGTCAATAGCGCCGCCGATTTTGCCTGATATACGTGAAATAATATCGCAAATAATAATGACGAACAAAATCAACAGAAAGGTTAATACAAGCGCTGGATTAGTTTTTGAACCTAAAATAATATTGGTATTTAACCAGCTATTAAGTATGAAAAAGGCTAGCGTAAAAGGAAGAAACGCACGAATCAAGCGGGCGCGCATTGTTTGACCTATAAACAGGCACTGGGGCCAGTAGGATGAGCCTGCCTTTGCGATTAACCCCATACCCAGTGTAACAAAGGCAAGCGCCGTTGTAATTGCCATTGGCACTGTTGTTCCACCATAGAGCAGAGGCGTTCGATGCAAGTAGCCGAGTGTCACCACCAGACCAACGATCACAACCACTGAAGCAAGGCACGATGCTACATTCTTAATACGCCTTTCATCGGTTGGAAAAAATGAAAGTACAAGAAGCGAAATGCCAGCAAGGAAGAAATTCCCAGCCGTAATAGGAGACATAACGCCGATAGGAAAATTATTCAACGTTTCGGTGGTTTTGAACAATAACGGGTTAATACCAGGATTAACGGCAGAGAAATATTGAACGAGTATCAGGAAACTCACGATTAGATCAGAAATCGCAACAATTTTACAAAATCCGCGGGCAATGCGATGTAAAGGCCGTTGGGCAAAGATAAACAGCGCACAGCCAAGTATAATAAATACAATAGCGGTATTTGGGGCCATTGGCACATAGTTAGAGCGGATGCTCGCAAGCAATCTCATGCCAGATATCCAGCCCAGTAATGTTGCAATACCGAAACTGAATACAATTCCACCACAAATCTGTATTATACGGCGGGGTGTGTTTTTTGAACAAATATCAGATTGCATATTTGCATACTATATATGATAAACTAATCTACGTCATTTATGTTAATTAAAAGTGAGATAGAAAAAAAGCACATTTTTTAGTCGGTAGTAAAAGGTCAATATAAATCAGGAAAAGCTAAATTGGCAACGATAGAATTTGGCATCAATGTAGCAAAAGTCATGGGGTTTATCAAGGAGATAGTTAGGGTAGTTGGAAAGATTTTAACACAAGTCGTTTTAACGTTAGAGAAAGTCATCATGTCGCAACTACGGCACCATGGAAATGTTTACTTTTAAACATTTTAGATTTGATTCCTGAATTTTCATATCCGTGGAAGTAGTATGTATTATTCGTAAGGATTCAGGGGTGTATGCTATTGACGCAGTGGGGTAAGAGGTTGTATATTAAATAATAAATAATCCGTAGGGGCAGGTTTAAAACCTGCCCCTACAATGACAATTTTCATGCTTGATATCTATAAAAAACTACCAAAGACAAACTGCGGCAAATGTGGTATGCCCACCTGTATGGCATTTGCCGTCAAGGTGAAAAATGCACAACTCAGGATATGGGATTGCCCTTACATAAACAAAGAAGATACTGAAGCGTTTTCCCAGAAACTCACCGTCACTCTGGACGATAACTATGAGCGGGTGAGCAGCGAATTGGAAGTAGAGGCGAAACGCACAAACTTCAAAGAGGTATCTGGTGCTATTGGCGGCCATTTTGAGGTCAAAAATGGAGGTGATATAATAAGATTGAAAATGTTAAATAAGCTTTACGAGATGCGCAAAGAGGGTTTATTCGAAAATGGCGCATATTGTCACGATTCATGGTCAAAGATCATCATGTACGATTATATCCGCAGGAAGGGAGACAAACCTTTAACAGGAGAATGGGTTACCCTGGGATACTTTCCCAATACCGCCTCTCACGTAAAGGCATTTCAACGGAGCTCTGAAGAAAAGGTCGCAACGGCATTCAACGGTAATATAGACAAACTGAAAGCGCATAGTAAAGAACTGGGTGGGATAGAAACTTCAGGAAAGATGAAAGCTGATTTTGTTTGTCGCTTTGAACTGTTGCCGCGCATACCCCTGTATTTATGCTTCTGGGAGGCAGATGAAGAGTTTCAGGCCAGCTGTAAATTGTTTCTGGACAGCAGCGCGGAAGCTTACATCGACATAGAATATCTTGCCTATCTTGTAGAACGGTTTGTAGAGAGGTTTACCACGGAAAAGACACAGAATATCACAGATCAAGGTATAAAATTTTAATTATAAAGGAAATAAACGATGGCCAATTGCTGGAAGTGTGGTCGCTATCTCGGAGAAAAAGATGAGTGGAAAAAGATGACAACCGACAAGGGAGACATTTGTATTCTCTGCTATAACAAGGCAAAAGAGGTTGATGAACCTCGTATAAAAGCCAATATGGATGAATTTCTAAAGGATAGGGAGGGGGCTAATACCTAACCCGAGCGAGTCGGAATCTGTAACGCGGAGTTTAATACTATTATTTAAGATGTGTGGTAAATAACCCACCCCTTGCCCCTCAATGTCATTGAATTTGTGAAATAGTTCCCATAAGAAACCGTACAAAACCTCCAATAAAAAACCCCGCCTGGAAAGCGGGGTTTTTTAAGGCTAAACGCTATTGCATTCAACAATTACTCGCCCGGCTGGTGCTCCGGGTTTCTATAACTAAAATTATTAATACATGTCTCCGTACCCACCCCCTGTCGGCATAGGAGGCATCTTTTCCTTTTCCGGTATCTTGCCGACAATGGCGTCTGTTGTAAGGAGTAAGGTAGATATGCTCGCGGCATTTTGTAATGCCGTTCTGACCACCTTCGTTGGATCAATGATACCTTCGGCAACCATATCGCAATATCTATCAACGCTGGCATCGTAGCCTTCGTTTCCTTTGGCAGTTTCTACTTTTTGTACAACGATGGCAGCGCTTACACCTGCATTTGTAGCAATCTGCCTTAAAGGCGCCCTTAATGCCCTTCGAACGATATCGACACCCACTGCCTCATCACCGGTAAGTTTCAATGAATCCAGAGTAGGAAGAGACCTTAAAAGCGACACACCCCCGCCTGGAAGAATTCCCTCTTCAACCGCCGCGCGGGTAGCATGGAGTGCATCTTCTACGCGCGCCTTCTTCTCCTTCATTTCGCTTTCGGTAGCAGCGCCCACATTAACCTGTGCCACCCCACCAGCCATCTTTGCTAACCTTTCCTGAAGCTTTTCGCGGTCATAATCTGAGGTAGTTATCGAAATTTCCTTTTTGATCTGCTCAATACGTCCTTTAATCTTTTTACTCTCGCCTGCCCCTTCAATGATGATCGTATTATCCTTATCAATTTCGATCTTCTTCGCACGGCCCAAGTCCTTGAGCTGGATAGAATCCATATTGATACCAAGGTCTTCAAAGACCGCCTGACCGCCGGTAAGGACAGCAATGTCATCCAACATGGCCTTACGTTTATCACCAAATCCCGGGGCCTTTACGGCTGCACATTTTAAAGCCCCGCGGAGTTTATTCACAACCAGAAGGGTTAGCGCCTCTCCTTCTATTTCTTCAGCAATAATCAGTAAGGGTTTCCCTGTCTGAGAAACCTTTTCTAATATAGGAATCAGCGCCTTGGCTGTCGTAATTTTTTTCTCATGGATCAAAATATAGGCGTCTTCTAACACGCATTGCATCGAATTCGGGTTCGTAATAAAATATGGTGATAGATAGCCTTTATCAAATTGCAACCCTTCAATCCATTTCGCATCGGTTTGCAGGCTTTTGCCCTCTTCTACGGTTATGACCCCGTCCTTTCCAACCTTTTCCATGGCATCGGCAATGATCTTCCCGATCTCAGTATCATAATTCGAGGCGACTGTAGCGACCTGTTCAATTTCCTTTCGCCCTTTAACTGGGATAGACATTTCCTTTAACTTTTTCACCACCGCTTCAACTGCCTTATCAATGCCGCGTTTGAGAGCCATCGCATTAGCGCCAGCCGTAACATTCTTCAATCCTTCAACAAATATCGCCTCTGCAAGAATAGTAGCGGTAGTAGTCCCATCACCCGCAACGTCACTGGTTTTCGAAGCAACGGCTTTTACCATTTGTGCGCCGATATTTTGCATATGGTCTTCAAGCTCGATTTCCTTTGCAACGGTCACCCCATCTTTCGTAATAGTCGGTGAGCCAAAGCTCTTCTGGATAATAACGTTGCGTCCGCGTGGCCCTAAAGTTATCTTTACTGCATCCGCTAATTGCTTTACACCAAGCTTAACGGTTTCAAGCGCATCATGGTGAAATATAATTTTTTTTGCCGACATATCTAAGTACCCTCCAATATTTTTCTGTCCTCTAATAAAAACTAAGTAAAGATTTTAGCAAACTGAATGCCGACAAATCAACAATAATAACACTCCCGTATCATTATTTTAATAAGGCTAAGTCGTTACGTTACAATTAAATAAAACATAACTATATAGTAAATGGAAATTATTGAAAAATCTTCAAAAGTTGTATATGTCATTATGACAGTGTTCCTATTTAAATTCTCTTTGACAACGTGTCATTATGACAGGCATACTCCGTTGTAGAAATTAACGATTTACGAATTACGATTTTAGATTAAAAAGGACTGATTAAATTTCATTGAAAGCCTTGAAAATACTGATAAAATTCATACCATGCAATATGAATTCAAAAACAAAAAGATAACGGTTATGGGATTGGGCCTGTTCGGCGGCGGTGTCGGTGTTGCCCGATTTCTTGCAAAACAAGGAGCTTGCGTCACTGTAACCGACCTGAGAAACACAGCGGAACTCTCCCCATCCATGAAACAGCTTGAAGGACTCCCTATTTCATACAAACTTGGAGGGCATGCTGAAGAAGATTTTATAAACGCAGACATGGTTATCGTTAACCCTGCCGTACCAAAAAACTCAAAATTTATACAAATAGCGCGAAATAATCGTGTGCTCATTGATACTGAAATGAACATTTTCTTCAAATTGTGTCCCGCCACAATTATCGGTATTACCGGCAGCAATGGGAAATCAACCACCACCACCCTTACGGGCAAGATATTAGAGGAAACACAGCGAAAGACGTGGATAGGAGGAAATATCGGGAAATCACTCCTGGGATGCCTTGATGAAATGAAACCTGCAGATATTGTGGTACTCGAACTCTCCAGTTTTCAACTGGAAGAGCTTAACCATACAAAAAAAAGTCCTCACCTCAGTGTTGTAACCAACATATCGCCCAATCACCTCGACAGACACACCAACATGGATGAATACATTCAGGCTAAAAAAGCTATTATCTTACACCAGGGTTCTGGAGATTATGCAATTCTTAACTACGATGACCCGGAATTAAGGAGGTGGGAAAAGGACTGCAAAGGCCATGTTTTGTGGTATAGTGCAATACATACACCGGCAAACGGCGCATTTATAAAATGCAATGACATCGTACTATCCGTAAACGGCCAGAATACAACGATACCGTGCGTATCCAGTGTAAAAATACCCGGCATCCATAATCTTCAAAATGTCCTTGCCGCCTCCTGTGCCGCTTATCTGTCCGGAGCAAGGAAACAGCATATTGAGAAGGCGATAACAACCTTTACTGGATTAGAACACCGCCTTGAATTTGTACGGGAAGTAAATGGCGTGCGATACTACAATGACTCAAAGGCCACAACGCCCGAATCGTCCATCGCTGCCATCACGGCCTTTCAAGCCCAAGTTATACTCATTGCCGGCGGATATGACAAGGGGAGCAGTTTTGGGGAATTTGCCGGAGTATGCGCTCAACACACCAAAGCCGTAGTCCTTATCGGAAAAACGGCAGGGAAAATAAAAGAACTCATCCTGAAGAAAAAGGGTTCTGGAGAAATCCCTTCGATATTCATGCTAAAAACCTTCGAGGAGGCATTTCGACAGGCAAATGCTCTGGCGAAAGCAGGAGATGTTATATTGCTTTCACCTGCCTGTGCCAGTTACGATATGTTTCTTAATTATGAGGAACGTGGCAGAAAATTTAAGGACATGGTAAAAGTCTTGTAAACCCATGCTTAGTTTTTGTCTATCCGAATAATACGACCAATAGTGGCATAGACTTCCTCCGCAAACTCAAGACCGAGTCCAGGCTGGCATTGCTCGTAATACTTTACGGATCTATCAAATTCAGCTTCAGCTTCCGGATGAAAGTAGAACTTCATTATCGCCGATACTTCTTACGAATATTAGCAAAAACCCTTTCGCCGGGCACTAATCTCACTTCACCCTTGTCGATTTGGGAAATGCGTCGTTCTGCTTCCTCAGCCCACAGATGATCTATTTCCGGCTGCGTGGGCAAGTTGAGACTGATAAGCAGTTTCTCTATGAGCCTCACCCGAGTCTCGGCTGAAAGCGACAACGCCTCGTCGAACACTTTTTTAGCAACAGTTGTCATATAATCCTCCATTCCAGTATGTATTCAACTATATTTTGTAAAAACAAGCAAATCTTAATCAGAGCAGAACGTCATCTTTTTTCTCACGCATTAATCTGAAAGCATCATTCCATCCGTCTCTGGGTTTGGTTTTTACCGGTTTTATGACTATTTTTTCTTTTTCAACTTCTAAATCAAATTCTTTCTCAATATTGCATTGTTTAAGTATTGTCGTTGGTATTCTATACCTTTTGAGTTTCCTATTGATACAAGTTTTGCCTTCATGATTTTTCTCCTCAATTTTGCGTAATTATACGGTTTTAATCACCTGCATGCCGCTCTCGAGGGCTTGTTTATTGAGGGAAAACAGATTCCCCTTTTTCCCTTTGAGCATCGCCTGCAATTGATCCAAAATAAGATGGGCAGAGAATATTTTTTTAATCGCAAGGAAAGCGCCTAACATAACAACATTCGAGACCAGTACATTCCCCAACTTGCTGGCAATCTCTGTTGCGGGTATTTTATATGTTTTTACATCGGGAAAGTCATTTAATTTGATCATAGAGGAATTCAGGACAAGCAACCCATCGGGCTTTAACATGTCTTTATACTTTTGATACGAGGGTTGGTTCATGACAATAAGGGTATCGGCTTCTTCGATGAGTGGTGAAAAGATTTCTTCGTTAGAAATGATGAGGTAATAAACGGCTGTTCCACCCCGAACTTCAGTGCCGTAGGAGGGGAAATACGTTACATATTTACCATCGGTCATGGCAGCCTGTGCAAGCAGTTTCCCCAAGAGCATCATCCCCTGTCCGCCAAAACCGGCCAAGATTATCTTTTCCGTCATAATTTAGTTTTTGTGTTCCCAATCTTTTACCACCCCTAAAGGGAAGGTACTGGACATTTCTTCATCAATATACTTCATCGCTTCGTTGGCGTCCATTCTCCAGTAGATTGGGCAAGGGGATAGAATTTCTATCAGAGAAAAACCTTTTTTCTCCATTTGGGTTTTAAACCCTTTTTCAATGGCCTTTTTTGTCTTACGAATGTTTTCCGGGGAGGACAAGCTTACTCTTTCGAGATAGCTGCTGCCATCCAGAACGGCTAATAGTTCACAGACACGGATGGGATGCCCGGAGTTTATTGGATCTCGCCCTGATGGCGTGGTAACGGTTTTCTGTCTGAGTAAAGTCGTCGGCGCCATCTGGCCACTTGTCATGCCATAAACGGCATTATTTACAAAGATAAAGGTAATATTCTCGCCTCTATTGGCGGCATGGATTATTTCTGCTGTCCCAATCGCCGCCAGATCTCCGTCTCCCTGATAGGAAAATACGACATGGTCGGGATGAACTCTTTTGATGCCAGTAGCTACGGCAGGAGGACGGCCATGAGCAGCTTCACACATATCAACATCGAGATAATTATAGGCAAGAACTGCGCATCCTACGGGAGCAAGTCCAATGGTTTTCCCCCGAATGCCCCACGCATCAATAATCTCTGCAATTAATCTCAGTACAATTCCGTGACCGCAACCCGGACAAAAATGCGTTGCTTTATCTATGAACGTCTTCGGTTTTTCATATATGGCGTGCATATTATTTTACCTCTGCTAATTGTAATAACGTATTGGCCGCACGGTTATCTGGTACGATCTCTACTATTTTCCTAATTATTTCTAAAGATGTGGGCACTCCACCACCAGTTCTTCCGTAAAAATGAACCGGGCATCTCCCTTCAACCGACAATTTCACATCCTCTACCATCTGCCCGGCGCTCATTTCAACGGTTAAGATACATTCCACTCTTTCTGATACCTTTCGAATAATCTCCTTCGGAAACGGCCACAGGGTAACCGGACGCACCATCCCCACCTTGAATTTATACTGCTGGCTCTTCTTAACAACCTCCTTGCATATGCGTGCGGACGTTCCATAAGCGACCAAAATTACATCGGCTTTATGGATATTGATAGCCTCATACCGAACCTCATGATCTTCAATTGTCCTGTATTTTTTCTGCAAATGCGCGTTAAACTCTTCCAGTTGACCTTTTACAGGGTAAAACGACTTGACCACATTTTTCTTTCTCCCTTCGGCGCCTGTCAGCGCCCATGATTTCGCCGGAAGATTTTTTTTCTGTTTTTTATGAAATTCCAAGGGCTCCATGAGCTGTCCGATCTGTGCGTCCCCCAGGATCATGACGGGAATCCGATATTTATCAGCAAGGTCAAAGGCATCATAAACAAGGTCTGCCATTTCCTGAACAGAGCATGGAGCAAGCACAATGGTATGATAATCACCATGACCTCCTCCCTTCACAGCCTGGAAGTAGTCTGCCTGTGATGCAGAAATATCGCCTAATCCCGGCCCGCCCCGTTGTATGTTAACAATCACGCAGGGAAGTTCACTTCCGGCAAGATAGGAAATTCCTTCCTGTTTCAGGCTTATACCCGGACTCGACGAAGATGTCATCGCCCGGCCGCCGGCCGCCGCACTCCCATGAACCATACTAATTGCCGCAATCTCACTTTCTGCCTGGATAAAAGCACCGCCGACTTCAGGCATCCGTATCGACATGTAATTGATAAGTTCATTCTGAGGGGTAATGGGATATCCGTAATAATATCTACAGCCAGCTTGTATAGCCGCTTCGGCAGCGGCTTCATTTCCTGTAAGTAATTGTTTCATTATAGATATACCCCCGGTAAACTGTCTTTCATAAATAACGTTCGCCCTAAATTTATAACCACCCCATTCCCCTCCTTTGCAAGGAGGGGATGAAGGGGAGGTCTTCCACCAAGTATTAAGTAATTACGTGCGACATCAAAATTTTCTGAAAACCCGCATAAATAAAACGAATTTTCCTATACAATTTAATTATAAATCTCTATCGCCACATCAGGACACATTATTGCGCATTTTTTACAACCGTCACATTCCGCAGCTTCTCTGAACTTTATCGGATGCAGTCCGTATTCGTTGATCGTTTCGGATACCACTAACGATTTGTTGTGACATACAGGCACGCACAGAAGACACCCCTTGCAATAATTCTCTTTTATCTTAATTACGGCCATAGTTCGGATGTCCTCCCCAATTCAATTTTTCACGTAATACGCCGTAAAACGTCCTTGTTCCAGTATCAATCATCTGAACCTCAATATCAGCCCGTTCGATCTTTATCTTATCGCCCATCTCCAGTTCTGTAAAAACCTGGCCATCCACCGTAAAACCCGTGCCACCCAATTGAGACAGGAGTTCCATCTCAATCTTTACGTCTCCGGAAACGACCAATGGACGATTGGTAAGTGTATGCGGACATATCGGGACGATAATAAATGCATGTAAATCAGGTGTTAACAGCGGGCCGCCCGCAGACAGGGAATGCGCCGTCGAGCCTAAAGGCGTCGACACGATCAAGCCGTCTGCCCTATACGTCGCTACATTTTCACCATTAATATTTAATTTTATAGAAATCAACCTTGACAGGGATGAACGTGAAATTACCGCATCATTGAGACCCATGTACTCATCTAGGATTTTACCGTCACGTTCGACACGGCATAAAAGGAGCGTTCTTTTTCGAACATGATAGTTTCCTGTAAATATTTTCTCCAGGGAAACACATACATCCTTTTCCATGAGTTCCGCCAGAAAACCAAACCTCCCCATGTGTACCCCCACAATCGGTATCTGATTTCTTCCAAGTTTTCTACACGTGGAAAGAATCGCCCCATCTCCACCGAAAACTACCGCCATTTCTGCTCCAGTTTTTTCTATTTTTTTTTCTTTCGATAAATCAACAATTTCGATACTGACATGTTTCTCAAACCATGGTTTTAAACCTGCAATCGAATCATGAATCTTCTTCTTACTTAAGTCGCATACAACAAGGATTTTTTTCATTCGTTTAAACGGTCAAGCGTAGCTTTCCTGCCTTGGTAAATGAACTGTGAATATCCATTAATTCCAGTGTTGCAAAAAATTTATCAGCAATTTCATCTTCATCCAAACCTATATTTTTTAATATCAGATTACGGGGCCCATGTTCCATAAAACGATCAGGAATGCCCATTCTCACAATCTTGTCCGCATCTTCCCTTTCTTCGGTAACAAGCTCAAGCACCGCGGAACCGAAACCACCCATCAATGCATGGTCTTCAACGGTTGCTATCAATTTATGATTCCTGACTAAGTCCAGAATAAGCGCCTTGTCAAGCGGTTTGGCAAACCGCGCATTCACCACCGTAACTTCTACACCTTTTCCACTCAGCTTTTCCGCCGCATGCAAGCATCGATACACCATAGCGCCGTAAGCAAGGAGAACGCCGTCTACTCCTTCCCTCAATACCTCAGCCTTCCCAATCTCAAATGTTTTGTATTGCGGATTGATTTCTTTGTCGGGAATGTCCTCTTTTGGATAACGTATCGCCACCGCCTTGCCGGAATCCAGGGCAATTTTTAACATAGATTTCAGCTCATTCCCGTCTTTTGGCGCCATCAGGATAATTTCCGGCAGATTCCTGAGATAAGCAATATCAAATACACCGTTATGCGTAGGACCGTCATTGCCAACAATTCCCGCACGATCTAAGGCAAATACTACTCCATTCCGTTGTAAGCAAATATCATGGAACACCTGATCATATGCCCTTTGTAAGAATGTCGAATAGATAGCCACAACAGGCTTTAGCCCCCCGACAGACAGCCCATTGGCCAAACCGACGGCATGCTGCTCGCAGATTCCGACATCGTAAAATCGGTCTGGAAATTTCTTTCCAAAAGGAGCAATACCGGTGCCATCAGGCATGGCTGCCGTAATCCCCACCACTTTAAGGTCTGCCTTTGCCAGTTCTATCAGCGTATCCCCGAAAACCTTGGTGTAAGAAATCTTTTTGGGTTCATTGGCAGTTTCCAAAATCTTTCCGTTACACATCTCAAACTTACCGGCACTGTGGTATTGTGTTGGATTTTGACATGCCGGTTCAAAGCCTCTTCCTTTTTCTGTTATTACATGCAACAACACAGGGCCTTCAAGGTGTTTAATGTCATTCAATGTCTCAATTAATATTTGGAAATTATGCCCATCAATTGGCCCAAAATAATTAATCCCGAGATCTTCAAATATCTGACCTGGAATAGCGCCCCTTCGTAGTAACTCAACAACATGCTCCAATGTTTTTCCCACGGGTTTACCAAACACAGGCAGCACATTGAGTAAATTATGAACCTCTTTCTTAATATCGGCATACAGTGGCGCCGTCCTGATCTTATTCAAATATTTTGAAAAGGCGCCAACCGTGTTTGATATAGACATTTCATTATCATTTAACACGACTAATAAATTTTTCTTAAGGTCTCCTGCGTGATTTAACGCTTCAAAAGACATCCCCGCTCCTATGGCGCCATCACCGACAACAGCCACAATCGATCTCTTATACCCAAGAATTGAGTCGGCACATGACATCCCTAAAGCTGCCGATATAGCGTTCCCGCTATGACCGCAAGTAAAAGGATCGTACAGGCTCTCGTTTTTATCAGGAAAACCACTCAGTCCCTTGTATTGCCGTAAAGTTGGAAACTTCGACCTTCTACCGGTAAGAATTTTGTGAACATACGCCTGGTGGCCTACATCCCATACAATTTTGTCCCTCTTAAAATCAAAACAGTAATGCAACGCAATGGTCAATTCAACGACACCAAGATTTGAAGAAAGATGTCCCGGATTCTTTGAAACAACGTCTACGATTAATTCGCGAATTTCCGCTGCGAGTTTGGGTAGATCAGCTATCTTTAGCTTTTTCAAATCTTCTGGATATTCAACAGAATCCAATAATTTGCTCATGTTTCATTACCTGTTTAAACCTAAAAAATTATCTACTTCAAGTTATTCCTACGCAGTCCCCCTTAATAAAGGGGGATTCAGGGGGTTGTGTTTTTCCGGGGTTATCCCCGTTTTCACGAGGACAAGTTTACAACCCCCTAGCCCCCTTTTCGTTCGACTGAGCGCTCACGACGAAGTCTAAGGGGGATTTTCTATGCCATACATCGTATAACCCGCATAAATAAAATGAAAATTCCTATACGATTTATTTTGAATTATCACTCTGAGGTGAACCAATCTCAAAATCTTTGGTACGGAGGATCCCATTTTCGTCCTTCACCAGGATTTGAATCTTCTTTTCTGCATTCTCCAGCAGGGCGATACACTGCTTGTACAATTTAATACCGTTTTCATATTCAGACAGGGTCTCGTCCAGCGACAAATCTCCCTTTTCGAGCCGCTCTACAATATCTTCTAATCCTTTTAATGCATCCTCAAATTTTATCTTCGCCATAATTAAAGTTTAGACAGGATTAACAGAATTTACAAGATTTTATATCGTGTTAGGAGAAAACTCCTGCCACTGATTATGCTGTTGGATTTCGCTTTCTTAACCTATTTTTATTTAAATTTATCAATAAATTCTTTTGCAGCTTTGAGAGACTCTTTTACTAATGTTGCATTATGAATCAGTCCTCTATAATATCCGGCAATGTGTAAGGTGTCATAAAGGTGTTCAAATTTCCTTGCGAGTTTGCCATTATGAGTTGCAAAATGTTTCTTTAGCGCAATCCTGTATGCGTCAACGGATTTAGGCAACTCCTTTTTATGCACACCTTTCTCCAGGAGCGCTTCGTTAATGGCTTCTAATATCGCTAAGTATGCAGTACTAAATGCTTCCCGCACGGGTTTGATGTCTACGTAATCATTATCTTCGATTGGTATGCGTGCAAGTATCTCTTTTGCATTCTGTAAATATCTTAATGATTCCTTCATGCCTGCTCCAATATCTCAACTACAGAAGATACGATACCACCATGAAAAAACTGCGTTTTCAATTTTTTCCCTAAAGTTAATCCTTCGACAGACTTGATGGGTTTATCATCCTCTACGTTGGTTGTGATAGAATAACCCCTATTCAACACTTTTAACGGACTCACGCTATCCAATCTGTTTGCAAAACCAACGAGTCGTTCACGCTCTAATTCCAGTGAATGTTTGCTCACAGAAACAAGCCTTTGTGCAATCTCGTCCAATTTTTGCTGTAATCGCAGAATCCTGTCCAATGGTCTCTTGAATGGGAAGCTGTTTTTAACTCCCATAAGATGGCTTCTGATAATCGTTATTTTATTATATAACGCTTGTATAAGTCTAGCCTTAATTTTTTCCAACGAATCCTTCAACTGGTCATAATGTGGAACAACCAGTTCACCAGCTTCTGTGGGTGTAAGCGCTCTTTTGTCAGCAACTAAATCTGAAATAGTTACGTCAATCTCATGCCCGACTGCGGAAATAACAGGAATCTTTGAGGCATAAATACTCCGTGCAACCACTTCTTCGTTAAACGCCCATAAATCCTCTAAACTACCGCCTCCTCTGCCCACAATCATTACGTCGATATCCAGGATAGTATTTAAATCCTTAATCGCCTGGGCAATCTCCAATGCAGCGCCTTCCCCCTGCACTTTTACCGGATAGACGAGGATCTCTACTCTGGCAAACCTTCTGTTTATTACATTCAAGATATCTCTGATTGCAGCGCCTGTCAGAGACGTTACAATGGCAATTTTTTGAGGAACCATCGGAAGCGGTTTTTTGTGTGCAGGATCAAATAAACCCTCCTTTTCGAGTCGCTCCTTTAATTGTAAAAAAGCCAATTGCAACGCACCAATACCTTTTGGTTCAATCTTTTCGATGATCAATTGATATTGACCGCGGGCCTCATACACCGTAATAGAACCAAAGACCAAGACCGCCATTCCATCCTTTATCTCGAATTTTACGGTGTTTGCAATAAATTTAAACATAACGGCCTGGAGTTGCGCATCGGCGTCTTTCAGCGTCAGGTACACATGGCCGGACGTGGGTTTTTTTACATTGGAGACCTCTCCCACAACCCATAGATTAAAAAAATCCTGTTCGAGCGAACTACGAATCCTTCGGGTGAGTTCAGAGATTGTGAGTATCTTGTTTTGACTTGTTACCGCACCTGGTATGGGAAGTATTCTTGCGAAATTCATTCAATCACCCTCTTTGACTTCAATCCTTTTTATGCTATCAGCCCTTCCCGTTTGGCCATCAACAATAATCTTTACACCATTTATGCGAACATCCTTTTCTGCCACGTCAAATCGGGTTGGCATCTGCGTCACAATAGCCTTTAAAACACATTCGATCTTTCTTCCGAGAATGGACTCATGAGGTCCCGTCATCCCCAAATCACTGATAAAGGCCGTTCCTTTAGGTAAGACCCTTTCATCTGCAGTAGGCACGTGGGTATGCGTGCCGACAACGGCGCTTACCTTACCATCCAAATACCATCCCATTGCAATCTTTTCAGAAGTCGCCTCTGCATGCATATCCACAAAAATGACGTTTGTTTCTCTTGAGATATTCTTCAGAATCTCATCAACTGCCCGGAAAGGACAATCTATGGGTTTCATAAACACCCGGCCCAGTAAATTAATCACACCGATCGGTTCTCCCCGCCTGGGTTTTGCTACAACATAGCCTTTTCCAATGGCTAACGGTGAATAATTCGCCGGTCTAATGATGTTTTTATTCGTTTCCAGGGCGTGTATGATTTCTTTTTTATCCCAAACGTGATCGCCAGTGGTTATAACGTCAATGCCATAAGAAAACAATTCCGCAGCAATATCCTCTGTGATGCCGGCGCCCGCCGCCGCATTTTCTCCATTAGCAATACAAAAGTGTATATCTTCTTTAGCGATAAATGGCTTTAACTTATCTTTTAATATAATGCGTCCCGGCTTTCCTACGATATCACCAATCACCATGACGTTGATTTTCATTAAGAATTCTTTCTATACATTTGCTTAAATTTTTCTTTCAAACGTCTTTCAACGTCAGGCGGAACAAATTGGTTCACGCTTCCTCCCAGGCTCACAACTTCCCGAATTAACGTTGAATTCAGGAACGAATATTGTTCGCTGGTCATGACAAATACCGTCTCTACTTCTTTACTCAGGGCTCGATTTGTCAATGCCCTTTGAAACTCATATTCAAAATCAGATACCGTCCGTATGCCGCGCAATATAATATTCGTCTGCTGTTTTTTGAGATAATCCACCAGCATACCGTCAAAACAGTCTACCTCTACGTTCTTAAATTCACGAACATGGTCCCTGATCATTTCCATGCGTTCTTTGACTGAAAACAAGGTTTCTTTCAATGGATTGCGTCCCACCGAAACGATTAAAGTATCGAATATAATACTGCCCCTTTTGATTATATCAAGGTGTCCATTCGTAACGGGGTCAAATGTGCCTGGATAGACGGCTTTTTTCATTATTTGATTATACCTTAAAACCAAAACCGCCTGGTAGGTGTTTTCTCTAAACCTCTCGGTGTTATATCGAATCTGTATGAATTATCGTTTCTGATCGGGTCCAGCTCGAGTGTGAGACTGCCCACCCAGTCATGAAAATACCGGGATAATACAAGACTTGTTTTAAGATTTTGGGGTTCGGTTTCTATATTCCCATCTTCATCCTCAACTTTCGCCAGGGACTTCAAGTCATACCTTTCCTCTGCCGTCACACTCCATTTTTCACTGATCCTGTAATCAGCCGCCAGGATAATGGTTGAACTAATATCTCTGATAAATCTATGGCCGATGAAATATTGCCAATCGGGCAGATTGTAAATTTCAACGCCTGAGCTGAGAACATCAAATTTGAGTTCTTCCGTATTGAACTCATTCCGTTCAGAAACAAATGCAACGATATCTGTAAGCTGTGATCGGAAATCTAAATTCACAAAGTCGTCTTTCCGTACAATAATTCCATTTATACCGTCAGTATAAATACCGGCATTTGTAGGGAACATATAATAATCTACGTTAAAAATGATAAAATCTACCGGTTTTTCAAAACCGGGATCTCCTCGTTTTGTCTGCAACGTATTTTTTATACCTATCACTGCAACCTGGGATGAATCCAGCGCATCGATTGCGTCGTATTGGTACAACTCATTCGGGTCTTCCGTAGCAACCGGACTATACGTATAACGTAACTCAGGAACAATGACATGACGGAGACGATTTATCTTAAGCATATCATTATAAACACTATAGGTCCTCCAATGCGTCGAGCTCCAATCAAATCCCATAGACCCAATGAAGCGGCCTGTGGCAGGGCCATTTGCTTCGTCGACGGTGCCAGAGGTATCGATACTTTCCGTATATCCGGTCACTCTGCCTTCTACAAATGGATTTATGTTAAAAATCCACGGTTTAAACGGCATACTCACACGATTCACCGTATCAACCCTTGTGACAGGCTGAGGCTCGACTGATTGGCCTGTCGAGGCGAAGGCAATAGAAGAAGTACCAAGTCGGCTCATGTCTGATTGGTCGAAAGAGCCGTTAAAATAAGTCGCTGATGATTCTGAAGTGAATATAAGCCGGTTATCCCAGATAGGCTCTCCGATGACTCGATACGCGGCTTCAGGCAGACGTTCGGAGTATCTCTTCTCTCTCAATGAATCTACGGTTGTGTCAAACCCATTCAACTGTTCATTGACCAAAAAGGTTTCTGCGATAGTGTCATGAGTTTGGTGTAAATACAATACCGTCTCACGGTCTTTTTCTTCCTTAAATTGATATTCGAAATATTCCCTCAGGAATCTGGGGTCGCTCAAATAAGAATATTCCATGTCCAAACGCCAATCGTAAGGCAACTCCTGCCGGTGTCTCCAGAGGATGGTACCCCGATCCCTATCTTCAATGGGAATATTATTAATATCAAAGTCGCCTTGATCATTGATATAGTACGTATTAAGAGAACCAAACACATCTTTTCCTTTATACTCGAAATCTAAGCCTGTGCCGAGTCCCCTCTTTTGTAAATAATCGAGATTCAGGGTAAGGTCGCTCCAATCTTTTTGCTTGCCGCCTGTGAGGGCGTATAAATCCCAATCTGTCATGAGAAACGAGCCAAAACGCGAAGAGCTTCCAAATTCCCAGTCTTTCAAGAGTTTTTCCTTCTTTCGCACATCGAGGGACAGATAAGGTAAGTAAGCAACAGGATATTTATCCATATAAAATGTATTATGCGTAGAAGATACGATATTATGTTCATCCCTTTGAACCAGCCTGATCTTTTTCCCTTTAAAATGGTAGTGAGGGTGTCCATAACCGCACGTGGTGATTACACCATTCTTAATTTCATACTGCCCTTTGCTCACATGCTTTATCTCTTCTCCGCTAATATAGGCAGGCATTTCTTCCAAAAGGGGCGCCTTAGTTTTCTGAATTTTTGTTTTTATCTGGCTGTTAATAAGAATGCCTTTATCTTCCTTTGCATTCTCAAATATCTTGTCGGCAATCAGCACATCGTCTTTGCGACGCATCGTCACATTTCCTTCGGCATACATCTCGCTATAAGACTGCCCCAATGGCGTTGACCCATCAGCCTCCTTTTTGTCAAACCACAAAATTACACTATCGGCATCGATAGTAGTGTCCACCTTTTTAATTTTCACATTTCCAATGGCTACAACCACCCGTTTATCGCCTTCTTCCCATGAATCAATATTATCTGCAATAATATCCACGATCTCCTCTTGGGGAGCAGCTCCGGCAGTTGGAACTTTTGAAGGTATTTCAGTAGATAGATACTCTTCTTTTTTCAGCGAACGGATTTCTTCACCCCGCAAAATAACATCCGTCTTTTGTGGCTCTTCAAACGTTGCTATCGGCTGTATATCAGGATTAACCATGATACCGGTCATTGTCTCAAATCTCAGATACACCTGTTCAAATTTTTCGTAGTTTTCATCCAGCAGGATGGTAACATTGCCTTCACAATACACCTCCACAGTCGCCTCTGTATATTGTGCAGCCTCTTCCTCATGAAACCAGCAAACAGATGAATCTGCGGTAATCTGAAATGGTCCTTGTAATATCCTCACATCCTTACTGGCGACAAATACACGAATTCCATCTTTTTTCCACGTGCTGATGCGCTCTGCTGACAGGGAGAAAGGACGCTGTACAACATTTTTTACAGACAACAGTCCTTCTGCGTAACTGCATATGTTCAGGATGAACAAAAAAACAGGAACAAATAAAACTCGTATTGTTTGCGTGAGAAAAGAATTCAAAATTACCGTCCAGTAAAGAAATTTTTTATGTGACCGATCACGTAATCCTGTTCTTTTTGGGTTATCTCAGGGAAAATGGGCAGGGCTAATGTCTCGCGTGAAGCCTTTTCTGACTCCAGTAAATCACCTTCTTTATACCCCAAATACTCAAAGCATTTTTGTAAATGAAGTGGAACAGGATAATAAATAGCAGTTCCGATCCCCTGTTGTTTGAGGTATTTTATCAATTCATCCCTCTGTGACGTTGCAATCACGTATTGATGAAATATATGAGTATTATGGGATTCAATCTTCGGTAGTCGAATGGGTAATCCCTTAAGATGTTCACTATAGTAAGAAGCACCTAATCTGCGTCTTTCAGACCAGCCATTCAAGTATTTTAGCTTTACCGATAGGATAGCTGCCTGGATAGCATCCAACCTGCCATTAATACCGATGTACGAATGATAATACTTCGGTTCAGACCCATGTACCCGTAAGATTTTAATAAGCTTTGCCAGTTCATCATCGTTGGTTGTAACAAGGCCCCCGTCGCCATAACCGCCAAGATTTTTTGTGGGATAAAACGAAAAACAACCCACATTCCCCATAGTACCGGCATTTTGCCCTTTATAAACCGCCCCGATTGCCTGTGCAGCGTCTTCAACAACCATTAATCTATTGGCACGTGCAACCTCAAGGATAGCGTCCATATCAGCACACTGACCATATAAATGAACAGGTAAAATAGCTTTTGTTTTTTTGTTTACCGCCGATGCAATCTTACTTACGTCGATATTGTAAGTAGAAGGGTCTATATCCACAAATACAGGTACTGCACCCAAACGCGCAATCGAGCCCGCCGTTGCAAAGAAAGTAAAGGGTGTTGTAATTACTTCGTCGCCGTTTTTAATACCACATGCCATTAGGGCTAACAATATTGCATCGGTACCAGAGGATACTCCGATGGCGTGTTTTGCATAGCAAAATTTTGCTATGCTATGCTCAAATGATTCAACAAACGGACCCAGGATAAAAGACCGGCTGTCAATTACCTCTAAAACGGCATTATTTATTTCATCCCGAATACTTTCATACTGCCGCCTCAAATCCAGAGAAGTTATTTTCATTGATGTTAAGGAATTTCAAACAGGTAGCGCAACCGTCTCGGTTGCGCAAAAAAGTTGCCGAAGGCCTAATTTATAATTCGTAAGCTTGCTAAACTCTTATATTTACACTCCCAAGCGGCGACATTATAGTAAGGTAACGAGGCTTTGTCAACGAAAAAAGGGGTATGAGATATCCTAACATATTGTAAACATTAGTCTTGATTTCGATTCGGGCTTTTATGTAAAATCTGAATTAACAACAAACTCGCCCCTATAGCTCAACTGAATAGAGCGTTGGCCTCCGGAGCCAAAGGTTGCAGGTTTGAATCCTGCTGGGGGCGCTTTAAAAATTATACACCCACACCCTGAGTATGTACCATACCGGTTTGTAGTATTTTCCTTTTCAACAGCATAGACATAGCCCTCGCGCTTCGTTCAGGAGAGGGATAGACAGGAAACATACGATCTTCAAACAATTGTTTGATCTTCATGGTAAATGTTCCGCCCACTGTGCAAACAACCGCAGGCTTTCCCGATAATTTCATCGTTTCCACCACAAGATCAACTATTTTTTCCGTCATGCCCTGGGGTGCCATAAGCGGAATGATAATAGCAGCGTCATATTCGTCGCTTTCGATCATGCATGTATTTAAGGCAATTCGATAGTCTTCATCGCATGCACTTCCCGTTAAATCAACAGGATTATTAACTACATAGAATCTTGAGAACTTATTTTTTAACTTTTCTTTTAGCTGAGGAGATGGGGTTGGAACAGCTAATCCGTTCTCTGAGCAATAATCGGCTACAATAACGCCAAAGCCGCCGCCATTGGTAACAATCAGAATTCGATTTCCTTTTGGGGGATTTTGCATGGAAAGGGCTTTAACGCCGTCAATAAATTCCTCCAGACCATTGGCCTCAATTATGCCTGATTTTAAAAATGCAGCCTTGTAGATTTCATATTTTCCCGCGATGGCGCCTGTGTGAGATTTAGCGGCTGCAATACCAGCCGCGCCTTTTCCAACCTTTAGCGCTATAATAGGTTTTTTCTTTGAACAGGCCTTAGCCGCCTCGATAAACCTTCTTCCATGATCTACCGACTCCATATATATCGCAATAACCTTTGTATACATATCATCCATTAAAAACGGCAAGAGTGTAGATTCTCCTATATCAATTCTATTCCCGTAATTTACCATCTTTGCTATGCCTAGCCCTTCCTGCGCTGCTAAGTCTAACAGGGCAATCGCAAAGGCACCGCTTTGAGAGAGGATCGATAATGCCCCTTTTTTAGGTTTGCTTACCCTTTCCCATGGCAAAAAGGAAGTGGTAAAATTCGTATAATTATCCAACACTCCCAGGCAGTTAGGCCCAAGAATTCGGATATTATTTTCAATTGCAACCTGTTTGATCTTTTCCTCCATTTCAATACCTTCCGTACCCATTTCTCTGAAACCAGCGCTGATTATTATGGAATGTCGAATTCTTTTTTGTGCTTGTTGTTTCATCACATCCAACACCAACGGGGCGGGTATAGCAATCACGGTCAATGCTATTTCGTCTGGAATATCAAGTATCGAGGAGAAACACGTCAAACCAAAAACGTTCCCGTATTTTGGATTTACAGGATACATTTTACCTTTGAATCCCATATCGAGGAGGTTTTTCAGGATAATACCGGGCAGACTACCAGCTTTTTCTGTGGCGCCTATGATGGCAACCGAGGAGGGGTTAAAGAAGGTTTCCATGTAAGTTTGTCGTGTAGCTATGCCAGTAAGCATGAAATAATTCTGTTGAATTGAGATAATGCGTCGCCCTTTCAGGGCTAAAAATATTATTAAATCCTTAATTTAAAGAGAAAACCTCTCTCCCTTAATCCCCTCCTTGCGAAGGAGGGGAGAGGGGTGGTTATAAGTTCTTTTTAATTTTATTCGAAATCTTTGCAAGCAGGTCTTTAACCCCTTGGTCATCGGGATCTAGCGTAAGGGTTTGATTTAACGTCTCCTCTGCAAGCTCATATTGATTCGTATTATAATATGCTATACCAAGCATCTTGTATGCTGCGATGGATTTTTCATCTATTTTAATGGCCTGTTCACACTCGGAAACAACCTTTTCCCAATTGGTATTCTTTGAACATATATCAGCCAGAAGCAAATGAATATTTATATAATTGTGATTCGGATACGCCTCGTTAAATGTCTGGAGTATATTTCTTGCACTGGTGGAATCCTCCAAGTCGATATATGCACCGGCCAGATTATGAGTATAGATGGGATTATCGGGTTTTAAAGTTACAGCTTTGTGAAATGAGTTTACAGCTTCTTCTAATTGTTTTTTTCTTTTATAAACAGCGCCAAGATTATTGTGGTAATTCGCTACAGAAGGATTAAGTTCGACGGCTTTTCTTAAAAAATACAACGCCTTTTCTAAATCGCCTTTCTGAAAGCAGGCATTGGCTAAACGATCCACATGGTTTAATTCTTCAGGTCGAATTAGATATGCTTTATACAGTTCTTCAATCGCTGGATCCAAATTCCCCTTGTTAATATACAGAGAAGCGATATTACTGTGAAAAGGCGCCTGGAAAGGGTCTGCTTCAATAGCTTTTTTATAATAATTAATAGCGCTATCTGCCGTGTTTTGTTCAAAATGTTCTGCCAAAAATTGTTGAATCAAGCCCAGATGGAAAAAACCCATGTAGTGCTGTGGGATCAATTTTAAAGAATTATTGGCCTCAACGTATGCCTTTTGTAGCCATGCTTCATCTTTTGTCTTAAATGCCATTTGTATGTATGTTCTGCAAAGTTCATCGCGATAGAATGTTTCGTATGGATTAAGGCGTATAGCATGTTTCATAAAAAACAAACCCTTTTCTGTAATAGCAGGTAAATTTTCCTTTTCGTAATCTAAAATCCTTCTCCCATATTCAAAATAGGCATCTGCCCTGTAGAATCGAAGGACGAAAACAGTAGCAAAACCTAATGCCGTTACCGCAATCCCGCAACCTATCCATTTACAAAAGACAGAAATTTGGGAATGTGGGAAACTGGAAAGTTGAGCGGATCCCAACTTTACACCTTCCCAACCTCTCGACTTCCTATCCTCATAACATTCCTTGATCCTCGATTCTCTTCCCTCGGTACTTAACGATCTTTCTGCTTCATTTATTTTTACTATAGAGATACAAAGTCCCATCATTACCCAAAAAAGTGTAACAATGGGAGTATTTCCGAAGCTGAATTCATTCTGAGTAAGGTAACTTATTATTCCCGATAAAAGCCCTAATATGAGTATTTTATTTTGATTACTTAACCGTTTATAATTCTTACTAACAAACACACCAAAGGCTGTCAATAACAAGATATAGGTTCCTAAACCAAAGATACCTCGAGTGACGGCGGTATCGAGGATATCATTATGAATTCTATCCTGTCTGGGAAATTGAAACCCTTTATCACTTTCAATTGAAGAAAATACCTTTGCTAAATTTTTCTGATAAACAATACCTATTGTATCGGGACCGATACCAAGGGCTGGGTAGTCCTTTATAATTTCTATAGCTGCTAAATACTGAAAAATGCGGAAAAAAGAGGACTCTAAGACCGGTAACTTATTGGCAATCCATGGCCTTTGATGAAATTGTGTTTGTTCAGAAATCAATAATCCATCCAACCATCCTTTGTTAAGATTGGAAACAGAAGTTGTGTCGGACGTCTTTATATCATCTTCAAAATGCTCTGTAAAACGCTTAACAATAGAGTTTTCATGCTTTAAATTTAAAAAAATTCCAATTAAAGTAAACGAAACGGCTAATGCTATAAATTTATACCTCTCTACAGTTTGGTTTTTGAAAATTACGATAAGGAATGGAATCAATCCTCCAAGTAGTGCTACAAAACATGCACGGGTATTCGTAAGCCAAAAGGTAGTATAAATAATTGCCGATAATATAAAAAAGATCCACAAGATATAACGTTTCCCTATAAAAACCTCTTTTTGTCTGGATGAATTAATAAAAAATAGGACAACGGCCAATGGTAAGGTCATAACAAGATAGGCCGAAAAGAATACGGGATTTCCAAACGTGGAAAATACACGCCTGGCCTCAAAGCTACTCCACTTAAATATATCGAATCCAAGGTGCTGTGCAATCCCGTAAACTGAAGAAACAGTAGCGCCGGCTACGATTGCAATTACCAGTAAATAAAGTCTTTTTTTGGTAGTAACGAAATTGACCGTAGTATAAAAAAGAAGTATATAGCATAAAGTCGCAGTTAAGCCCTCAAATCGCTTATATGTGCCAAAAAGGCTCATAATGGGGTTTATTGAAATGATTGATGAAATGATGAAGATGAATATATAGGCAAGGATGGGGATATCTATTGCGGTATGAGAAAATTTAAAACCGTGTTTAAATACAAGTGCAATCGACCATACAACCAGGATGGCGATTGTTAACAGGTATAAGGCCATTACCTTGCTAAGGTCGAAAACACTATAAAGGCGTATATCAAAGAAAAGAGGAACAGTAATAACGGTAGCAAGTAATAAACCTACGATTACTTTATCACAATAGATGGTTATATTTTTAAGAACGGTTTTCATTTTACTTTATAAATTTCAAAATACTAATAATTGTTGGACCCTGACCTATAAGGAATATAAATAACCACTTAATAATTTCTGCTTTTGTATTAGCTAACTCAGCTCTCACTTTATTAATAGTCATAATAATCTCCGTATCTGAAAGTATCATAACGGTTATTACAAAGTATCCAGGAATATCCAAATAAGCAAGCGCTCTGATTATGGCAGATTTTTGGCATTTTTGCAATAAATTACCCTTGTTACAGGCACAATCTTTCGGGGTAATAGTTCAGCGCCCCCACCTGAAGCTGGTAGACTGGAGGCAGAGCCTCCAGCCCCCAATCGTCGCCAGATACATAGGACAACTATCACTGTATCCTTTTAAACCGTATGTTTTTCTCATAGTTAGCGACCCCAAAGCGTTGCTCTATTGCAGAGAAAAGTACCCTATCATGCTTTAGCCCATCCCTTACGAAGTTGTTGTTCAAATGAGAGTAATCCCATTTTTGTGAATCGGTGTACTGGGAAACGTTTGTTGTCGGTTTTCCACCCCCGAATGCATCTATCGGGGGCATCGAAGCCTCATCCGTACCCAGCAGTCTAATTTGCGATAGAGTTTCTTTACATCGCCCAGCCGAAAGTAGTTAACATGTCCACGAATGACAGGGTTTAGTTTCTCTATGACGGCTATAAGGTTGACGCCTTGTGTGCGTCTGGTGATGTCTCTGATGGTGTCCTTGCGTTTATCCAGTGACTTCATGCTTATACCCTTGTTCTTTCCCTTGAAATCGTATCCGAGAAACCTGAAGCCTCGTTTGAAGTTGGTGAGCTTGGTTTTATCCTCGCTCAGCCCCCGATAGATTCATTCGGGGGCTTCCCTTCAATGATTTCTTTGACGTAGCTAAGGGCGGCAGGGAGTTCTTCTTGTGTCTTTGTCATGACAACGAAATCATCGGCATAGCGGACAAACTTATATCCCGCCTTTTCAAGCTCCTTGTCGATGATGTCACCGACAAGGTTGGCAAGTAAGGGGGATATGACTCCTCCTTGCGGAGTGCCTTGATTTGTCTCATGCACGATGCCGTCCTCCATGACCCCTGCCTTGAGCATGTTTTCAATACTGTTCAAAACCCATCCATCAGCGATTTTCTTACGCAAGGAGTCCATAATAAGCTTATGCGGTATGGTATCGTAGAACGCCTTTATGCCGGCATCCAGAATACTCCGATACCCTTCCTGCTTATACTGTTCCAGCCGTTTGATAGCGTCATGACAGCATCTTTTCAGGCGAAAACCAAAGCTGTTATCCGAGAAATCCTTCTCAAAAATAGCCCCCGATAGATTCATTCGGGGGTATCTGTGTATGATAGTGAATATCCGCACCTCGTTGAACGTATTCAATCTGCCACGTACATCGACTCCACTGTGGTTATGCCCCTTCATTCCTGATGCTCTCAGGACTTATTATGAGCAATGCTGACAACTTTAAAAATAGACGTTTGAGAGATTGCCGTCTATCACCATCTCATACAGATTGGATTTCGGATTGTCCTTATACCTCACTGTTAGGGTTATTTTACCCAAGATGTAAGTCCTCCCTCGGTCATATGGATTACCCATCCCCGTCTTCACGAGGACATGTTTTCCCTTCGTGATGTATGTCCTAACGCATTATCCAGAGATGTTTTCACCTACTCTCTTTCGACATCTCCAACAAGGACTTTGCTTGTGCTTCACCAGGGATGGGAGGTTGGCACGAATAACAACGCCATACTCATACACCCCAAAAGGTCGCCTGTACCTCGTAACTCCGTCATACCCCTCGCGGGAAATACGCTATCTTTCTACGCATACGGATTACTCCATTGTATACGCATAGGTACAAACTTCTCTACGAGGAATTAGGCTCGCAGAGGTGGTATTTTCAACCACTCAGGTATCCCATACTTCAAGGCATGCCACCCCCCCCGTCCCCTCTTGCCAGAGGGGAGATTAAAAGTAGCTGCCGAGGGCAGTTGTGTAGGGTGGATTAAACGAACAGGCTGGGTCAAATGAAAATTTTTGTTCTAAAAGTGGGGAGAACTCTTAAATATTGCCCATTTTCTTCTCGTTTTATGGTATTTTGAGGCATTTTGACCATTTAAAGTGGGGAAGAAACATCTCGAAAGAGGG
>Ga0209641_10000387_pt1 | contig 40008 bp, 31 predicted proteins | sample RifCSP16_1_FD_184022 | JGI IMG/M metagenome (GOLD analysis project Ga0209641, IMG submission 184022) | Soil microbial communities from Rifle, Colorado - Rifle CSP2_sed 16_1 (SPAdes) (version 2) | ecosystem: Environmental > Terrestrial > Deep subsurface > Rock core/Sediment | place: Rifle... | reverse complement strand
CGCAAGATCTTGCGGCGGTACAGTAGACACAATTGATTGTGCCGGTACTGGAGGTTGCACAGTTTCCCTCCGCAAAGTAAGCCACCACAAAATAATAAGGATAAGAACAAGAAACAGGAGGATAATAAGCATTGTCCGCTGACGCATGGAACATCGATTTAAAAACAATAACAATATTACCCAACCGTCACAGAAACACAAATAGTAACACCATATTTCACTCTCTCGTATAGACAAATGAAGAATATGCAAAGTTTGATTATCCAAATATGCTATATTCTCAAAGAATTTTTAAACATTTTCTATGTTCAAACGACTACTAACTCGTTTAGCTATTATCATGGTTGTTCTCAGTGCAATGCCTACTGCTCAAGCATTTATATTTATCCCACTTTTCTTTGGGCCAAATGTCACGATGACCAGTCCAAAAGATCAGGAAAGAATAGTCTTTGATTTCGGCAGTGCAACAAGCACCAGAACTATCGTTGTGATGTTTGACCGAAGAGTAGATTTTGTTGGTAGCGCTAGCGATGCAATTGAAGTAACAAACACCACTGACACTTCATTAGTTGTTCCAACCAGCGTTGAGGCATTCAGAAATATGCTTTTCTTCACATCTGACGCATTTACTTATAGTGGCGCAGGCAAAGAATATGAAGCAAAAATCATTGCGAGCAAAGTGAAAGACGCATCAACAGGCACTTTGATGACAAGTAACTATGTTTGGACATTTGAAATTGTAAATCCATCACTCTTTGTCCCAGAAAATTCCCCCCGTATCAGTGTTGAGAAAAACACTTCCACCCCCGGTGTTACAGTAGGCAGTACAGATGAGACAGCAACATACAAAATTACTGTTACCAATAACGGTGAATATGACTTAACAGATCTTACTATCAAGGATGTGCTCCCTCCAGGATTCACATTTGACAGTATTGTTTCAGCAAGTGGTATTTCCACATCAGGCACAAGCATAGTGACATTCACCGCTGGAGCATTACCAACCGGCAATAGCACCATTATCACTTTCAAAGCAAAAGTTCCGGCAGGTGACAACAGTTCGAGTGATCCTATTGTTCCAGCAGGTACGTATCACAACAGCGTGATGGTATATGGACATTTTGTACCTACCGGCAATGGTGTAGGGCAATATCCCGACCCTGTTGTCAGTGATTATGATGACAATCGTGAAAGTGATGAAGATGTTGCGATTACTCGAAGCACCCCATCCCCCACTCCCACGCCGACTCCTTCTCCAACATCAACAGCATTCCCTCATCCAGCTAGTGATCCCCTTACCTGTTTAAGTTTAGGAGGCGCTACAAGTATCAATTTCACCGACGTTTCTGGTTCCGATCCACAAAGACCCTATATCGACTTTCTCTCAAGCACTGTATTCGCAGACAATCCCTCTACAAGATTGTCAAAAGGCTATACTGACGGTTCATTTGGTGTAAACAATACGCTGACTCGTTTTGAACTGACCAAAATGGCGCTTGGTGGGAACTGTATGAATTATGTTGGTTCTCCTGCACCAAACACCTTCTTTAATGATGTACCCAAAGACAATTCTGAAATGTCTCTCGTTATTGGAAAGGCTTATGCAGAAGGAATCGTTTCCGGTATAGGCGATAGATTTTATCCCAATATCCCTGTGACCTATGGAGAAATGGTAAAAATTCTTGTCGGTGCCGGGGTATATTTCAACCATGGCACACCAGTTACCGCTCAGGCAGACTCCCTCACATGTATCACTGACGAATCATTCCGCCAATTTGCAGAACATGCAACTCGAATGAACCTCGTAAATCTTGGTCCTGGAAACTGCTTCCCACAAAACAATCAAGTGATACGTCGTTATATGGCTCAAGCAGTCGCTCGTTATATTGCTTGGCTGAAGAATATTACCCTCCCATAAATCGTGTCTCAGATCATCGATGGCAAAAAGTTAGCTGAAGAAATAAAAGAACAGTTACGCCCGGTCCCTCATCATGGGGGACTCGGTGTAATTATGATTGGAGAAAACCCAGCGTCTACAATTTACGTCGGACAAAAAGAAAAATTGACCAAAGAGTTAAACATTCCTTTCGAAGTTTTGAAGCTGACTGAATGGGATGATTGGCTGGAAACCAAAGAAGATATTAAAGATTTCTGTGAACGTAAAGATTTGGCAGGGATTATCGTTCAACTCCCCCTTCCTCCGGGAATTCATGCCGAGGGAATCTTGGATCTGATTCCTATCGACAAAGATGTCGATGGTCTCAAAAAGTGCAGTTCATTCATCCCAGCTACAGCGCGTGGTGTTATGTACGCCCTAAAAAGCACTGGCACACTGATGACAGGGAAACATGCTGTCATTCTCGGCCGCTCTAAACTGGTTGGCAGACCCCTAATTGATCTACTGCTAGCCGAAAACTGCACAGTCACCATCGCCCACTCCTATACCCAAGACCTGCCAAGCATCACAAAAACAGCTGACATTCTTATCAGTGCTGTCGGCAAACCCAGTATAGTGAATGGCGATATGGTCAAAGAGGGAGTCATTGCCATCGATGTAGGCATCACCAGAACTGAAGCAGGGCTCAAAGGCGATCTCGTTTTCGATGAAATAGCAAAAAAGGCCAATTTCATCACTCCCGTACCGGGAGGAATTGGCCCCCTCACTGTTGCCTTCCTTATGGCCAACATCCTCGGCAAATAGTATTGGTTTGATTTATCAAACCAGTGAGTCATCAAACCAGCGAGTCATCAAACCAACGATTTATCAAGCCTACATTGCACCTTTACTTGCTCGGCTTTTGAAGGACCGAATAATGGAACTGAGTCCATCTGCAGACACTGTTGTCCCTTCTCCATCAACACCTTGCTGTGACGAATAGCGCATTCCAAATGGAGAAGCACCATCTTGGATGACAAATTCTTCCACGGCAATGCCATTATTAGAAATCACTGCAATTGCTCCATCAGCGAGTCGAGCAATACTGACACGTCCCCTACTAGATTCACCCTCTACAATCTCCTTACCACCCAACAAAGAGTGTAATGCTCTCATATAATCGATATCCATTGATTCTCTTACCGTAGAACGAATATCGCTGACCATTTTCTGCCCTTCTGGCAGTTTCATCACATCCATCGCATGAGGATTCACTTGAGCGAGTCTCTCATCACCTGGAGTCATGGGTAATCCTGGAGCTTTCTTCATAAAAGATTGGGGTTATTATTAAGTAAATCATGTCATTGTAACACACTTTTCTTTTATTTTGGAAACTCCCCTCTCCGTTTTGAATTGACAAAGATCAGTACTCCCAAAAAGCTTATAAAAAAGAAAATATGCAAATTGACTCAGACGAATAAGATACCCGACACAGTGGAGCAGAAAGTTGGAGAGTGAAAGCTTCCTGTAGAAAATCAGATCTAGCATTACTTGAAAAGCAAACAATCCCAGCACCAGCATATGTCCGCTCACGAGCGCGTTGATGAAAAAAATGATACTTACGTATTCCAACACATAAAAAACATACAAACAACATCCGATAAATATATTTTTAATGGTAAAGGGTATATTGAAACTTTGCAGTGTTCGAAAGAAAGAAAATACTCCGGAAAAAATCGGTATCATCTGGCGATAAAGATTTTTAAGATTGGGTGGCCCTTCCACATAGGTAAAAAAGGGTAGTGAGACATAACTCCTCTTATGATGATCAAGAACATATTTCAGTGAAAGATCATCATTGGGTTCGGGTATATGTTTGATGAATTTCCAAAGTTTAGGTGAATAAACAGTGGTTGCTCCCATTGGATAATTGAGACCTAATGAGAACTTCGATGGGTATTCAAAAGCAAGCACCCTTTCTCCGTGGTGAAACATCAACGCACGTATCCATGGACCTGAGCTCTGATCACCATTCATCTTCGGTACAAACGAATACACCGCATGTTCTGGATGCTTTGATATATATTGATCAGCCAGGAGAAAGTCTTGCCATCGCATACGCGCATCACAATCAAAACTCACTGTATACGGTGTTTCCTTATATTTGGAACGAATAAAATCAAGCGCAAAGTTAACTTGTGTCGCTTTTGTACCATCAAGAGAAGGACATAAAATACAATTAATACGTTTCTTATACAAACTTTTAGCAATAAGTTTAAGCAACATATCGCTCGTAGACGGCACATTATTTTCCTTCTGAGTGCCAACAAATATGATCTCTACTTGAGGGAACCAGCGTAGAAATCTTTCATAATAAAGAAACGTCTTTTCGATAATGTGATGTTCGCGAAATACTGGGAAAAGAAAAACATAATGATGTTGAAGTTTCGTCGGAATATGAAACCCACGTCTCTTTCTATAATCGACCAAAGAAAAACAGCTCAGTACAAGAATCAATAATCGATAACCGATAACAAATACCAGAATCACTATTTCAATAATGGCCATAGAGCAAGATTATGTATAGCCTGATCTTTATAGGGATAATTGTTTGCATGCCCTTCATAGGCATAATAGGAAACAGCCCCAAGAAACTCCAAAGCCATATATGCATTCAAAAGGGTCACTTCTTTTTTATCTGGTTTTCGTTGTAAATATTTTACCAGCAACATTCTTACGATATCACTCTCATTGTCCAAGACACGCCAAGAAAATTTCGCCAAGTCAGCAAAGGGATGATCCACTCTAGCTCTTTCAAAATCTATATAGCCAATTTCCCGAGATTCGGGACTATAAAGGATATTATTGGCATTGAGATCGCCATGAATAAAACCATTGCCATGTACCGTCAGAAGCGTTGTCCTTACACTTCCGGCTACTTCCGAAACCAATTTCTTTTCTTCCTCCTTCACATGAATGCTCTCACAAATCTTTCTCACATAAAGATCTATCATTTCTCTCTGTATACCATTTCTCTTGTGTAGGCCTCGAAAACCATGCAAGCTCCTAAGACTCACAACAAATTGATCAAAAGCACCATTATCACAATCATCTTTAGTCAGGGGGCGACCGGGTACACAAGATAGGATGTTAGCCAGTAAATTTCTATGGTGAGCTCGCAGTCGAGGAAAAACAAAATTATCCTTCTCAAGCTGGAGCAAAACAAGAGATTCATTATCGAAGTTTTCTGGCTCTCCATAAATTTTTACAAAAACAGCTTCATCATCCAATATGGCCCGGATGACAGTATTTTGAAATCCTTTACTACAGGAAATAATTTCTAAACGGGATAACAAATCAGTGATAGATTCGGTTGATGCAAATTGCCTCATAGTCAGCATCATTAAAGATATATTGGGTCACCGAACAGTTGTTAAACTTCAACGCTGTAATTTCATGGGACAAATCCTTCATATACCCCACGACAGCCTTGATGACATTTTCATGAGTAATTATCGCAATATGTTGAGCGGGATTACTCTCAATATTCTCCCTCATAAATTGCGCCAATCTGTCCTTCAAATCAGCCAGACTTTCCCCTCCTTCATGACGAAAATGATAAGGATCTTGAAAAAAACTTTCATTGATATGGGCTGGAATATCAGACAACAAAGTTCCTGTCATTGAACCGAAATCCTGTTCACGTAATTGATCACAAACAACTGCCTGGAGAGAATTATCAAATAACAATCTTGCTGTGTCCTGTGCTCTGGTATTGCTACTTACAAAAACACTTTCAATGGGAAAATCCTTAAGTTTCTGAGCTAAATTCTTTGCTTGCATGATGCCAATTTCGCTCAGAGGTGTATCAATACGACAACCCATGAGCATCTGCCTTTTATTGCCCTCGGTTTCTGCATGTCGAATAAAATAAATATGTTTCATAAAAGTTGGTTAAGTAGATAAAGCCCACGAAGAAAAAATTGCTGACGCATCTGATAGTCAGAATAAAACTTCCCCATACTGAGGAAGCACAAAGCTTCAATCCACAACACATCCTTCGTCTTTATTCCCATGTTATCAAGGTAAGGCTGTAAAAAATACAATGTATTCATAGGATCACTTGGCATTTTCAGAGTATACCTCTGAGTATCATAACACTCAAAAAAGCTTAAGTTGTTTTTGATGAATTCATAACCTCCATGGAAAGAATGAAGAAATTTCCCAAAGTCATATCGTATATCGCCATAGACCGAAACTTGTCTTCCCCACTCGCCACGAGGATCAACAAATATAAAAATATGTCGCAAAGCATCATAGAGAATATTGGCACAGTGAAAATCACCATGTATATGACGAATAATAGCAGTATCCGCCAAATCCCTTGCCCTACTGAGAACAATGCTTTTTAATTTTGGCCAACCAATAACTTTCACGTTATTGATATACAGCGTATCTACAAATTGCAAAGGAAAAGCAGCTTTTTCGGAGAGTTCTTCCACTCTATCGACAATTCTCTTGCCATACATCCACGCGGTCTCTGTAGACAATGCATCATCAGTACACTTTCCATAAAAATCTTGAATCATCTTGGACCAAAGTTCGTCCACAACATACTGTGTGTTTTCTTCCTCCATGCTCTCGTACAGAAACAAATATGCCAAAGACTGTAGGGGTTCATAACTCATGGTAATTTTCCCCTCATCAATTTCAAATATCTTGGGAAAATATTGTGGTACTTTCAGATTGCGGTAATAAAACCGCTCCCCTACAAGGAGCTTACCGCTACTCTTTTTTACAATACTTTGCCCTCTTCGTATCAGTTTATTTTGCCCACGAGCGTCGAAAGTAGTATGAGCATGTAAACGCTTTAAATTTCCGATGTCGCTCCAATCATTTCTTGGTCTTACGAGCACAGGCTGAGAAGTTTTATAACGTTCAATTAAACCACTGACCTGCAACTCGCCATGAATTGGTTTGGAATAGGACATGGCATATTTCAAAGCTTGCAAAAGAATATGTATACGATGAAAAAAGTAAACACCACAAATAGCATCTTTTCCCTCACAAGATACGGGCTTATCAACCAAAGATAATAACTGTTTATCAGTAAACTTGATCATGCACCAATCACGTGGATTTATAACTTTTGCCGACAATACCCAGCTTTGCTGCAAATCACTCTCATGTAATGGCATCTGTAAGAGAGTATCAGCCAGGTGAATAAGTACTTGATCTGCTTTGGCGATTTCTTCTTTTGCCTGAACAATGCTATCGAGAAGCCCGAGAGCACTTTTCTGAACAATAATTTTGATAGGGAAACGATAACGATAATGCTCAACAATTTTCCGAAAACGTGCGACATGGTCTGATGCCACGACAATAACCACCTGCTGAATAGCAATATGTTTATAAAAATCAAGGATACGACTCAATGCAGGTTTATCACCGCAAGGGATTAATGCCTTAGGGAAATAATTATTAAGAGGGCTCAATCTCCTTGCCCTTCCCGCTGATGGAATGATAAGAATGCGTTTCATTGTCAGTGTATATGAGATAAAACATGCTTCGCACAGGCAAGAACAGGCATTGCAGGATTAAAAAGTCCGTTTGTAGCCAGTGCTGCGGCCGAGGCAATAGCGACATTCGGCAAATCATGAAGAAAGAATCTCTCATCCAGTACATCAGGGTATGCAGCACCCCCAGACACATGACCCGCAAAATACCAAGGAAAATGTTCATTGAGCAAAACAAAATCCTGAGTTGGAAAAATCTCTTTCTGCAAATAATCAACAAGAAATTTTTTGTGTATGTCTAATGACTTGTAAAAGAAAGAGCTAATCTTATAGCTGCTATTGTCCCACAATTGACCTTTTTCCAAGGACCCGGATTGTATAAGAAAATATAGTCTATGTGAACGTATATTGGGTATATGTACTACGGCGGCAATACGTATAAAATGTTTCACAAAATGGTCTGCAGTATACTGGGGAAATCTCTTCAAACACAGTTCAACCAAGTCTTTCCTAGGTGGAGTAAAATGAAACTCCAAACGAAAACGAACTCCCTCTACCTCATAATCTTGATAACATATCGCAGGGAGAGAGGTTCGCGGAATATCTTGCTTGAGAGAGAGAAAACCGAAAGAAAGTTGAGGATGCTCAGAAAATCCACGTCCTATCAAGTCTCGCGTTTGTTCATTTACTCTGAAACCATCATACGTATTTTGGAGCAGTGCTATCGACCCTGGTGTATGAGCTGCAACTATAAATTTCTTAGCATAGATAACACCTCTTCTGCCTTTGTCATCATATCCATGGATACTTGTTGCCTTACCTCGGTCTATAAAAAAACTTTCAGCATGAAAGTATTTCGGCTTCAATTTCAAGAAATCCCATTGTGGTTTTTGTTTCATCCAATACTCACCGTACGCTTCACGAAACTCAAAGTCGGGACCGCTAAAAGTTTGATGCGCGCTTTCAAAATAGCGCAAAGGCTCGCGAGAAAATTGTTTCTGCAGATAATCTATTGCTGAGGAACAACTTGGACTAGCACCTATTTCCCGAAGACTTTTGATATTCAATTCTTCTCGAAGCTCATCACAGTATCTTTGCCATTTCTTCAGTGTGACAGGAAAATAACTCATGTCATCGTCTTCCGGCCAAGATATGATGCCAAAGGCTTTTTCCTGCCACGTGTCCTTGCGACCAAGATACTGAGCCAATTGATATGACTGAGTGCTTGTGAACGTCGGATATTCACTGCTTACCCAAGCAATGTTTTTCCCTTGTAATTTTGAGGCAATATACTTCCCCACTAGCCCCCCACCTATAACGCAAATATCGTACATATTCATAAGATTATGTACCTCACACAGTAGTGAAATTTTTAATCTACACCACAGCAAAAATTCAAAACTGATTAAGATTTAATCCTATTTTAATAATTAACGCGTTGGTTGACTGTATAAACAATTTCAGTATTCTTTGGTGGCATATGTATCCGTAGCTCAGCTGGATAGAGCGCAACCCTGCGGAGGTTGAGGTCAGAGGTTCGAATCCTCTCGGATACACCAGAATCCTTATTAGGCTTTAGTTAAATATGTAATGGTTTATGACTCGCTGCGCTCGGGTATTTGGCGCAGTCGGGCGTATGGCAGGCCATTTAACTTAGTCTGTTACTTAGTTTTAATTTCTTTTATTTCTATACGACACATTTCTGCAAGACGACGATTCTCTTCCAATAAATCAGCGATATTTCTCCCCTCTGCTTCCGCCCTTAACATGCTGGCATTATATAAATCCGCCGGCTCTTCTAAGCCGGGCATAATCAAAGACACAATGGAGCATTTTCTCATAAATTTTTGTTATTACTGTTAAACATATATAACATATTTATCTGATTTTTGTAATCAAAAAAAGAGGTAGACGATCTACCTCCTTGGAAATTATATTTTATCTTAAATTTATTATGCGGCTGATTTTTGCTTACCTCCATCTGGAGCTGGATTATCCAATGCTTTGCGCACAGGAATACGAAATGCAGCTACCGTTTCTTCAACATCTTTTTCAATTTGTGCAGGAGACATCCCCCCCGCAACTAAACTTGCATGCAGTGCTGCAGTAAACTCGTGCAGACTAATTGTTTCTGGTGGAGGTATTTGTTCAAGCTTGCTCATAATATATATTAATGACACTGGGATGCTATCACATAACTTGATTTTTGTACATGTTCGAGGTACTTTTCTCCATCAGTGAAATAACTCACATATTGTATGCCGAGACATCAGCGCGTCCGCACACCAACTGCTCCAACTGTACAGGACCTCAGAAGACTTCGTTTGGATACGAAATGCTTGGACCATTTTATGGCTGACACATTAATTGTTGCTGAAAATAGAATTCAACGTAAACTGAAAAGTCCCATCCAAGCAATCAAAGATGATGAGTTAGCATCGAGAAAAAGACCGAGAGCAATGGTCCGTATGATGACCACTCCCAGTCCAGAACCCGTGTATACAGAAAAAGATGCTAGGCAAAGACTTATCGACTTAAAACAAGAATATGGATTCTTAGCTATAAATTTGGCATTAACAGCTTGCAGTAGATCTGCTATTGCTGAGGTTGTCAGTCCACAAAGAAGATTACATGATGAAGATCGGATGGAAGAAATAAAAGAAGTGTATAGAATAACTTCTCAATTATTTCACGCATTGCCTAGCATGTATTTTAAAAATGAACATATACCTCTCCCTGGACATCGGGACTTAAATGAATTTATCACTTTAGTTGATTGGATGGAAATGATGTTTAATGGATATTTAAAACAATCACAAGAAACTTTTATCGGAGTATTCATTGGCCAAAAAAATGACCGTGAAAGCTTGCCAAAAACAATACAGGTATTGATAAATTTATTTTATATCGCAAGAGAAATTTTTGCGAAACTGTTCCCAAGCAGACACCCAATGTTACCGGCAGGAGAAACACAAGGACAAAGTTTTAGGATTGCGCATGAAAAATTAAAACAATTAGAAACAACTATTGCATCTCTACAAGTAAAACTCCTGCAAAATCCTTCAGTGCCTTTGACTAAACACAGACAAGAAGTCATTGATTTGATTAAAAGTGCTACGGTAACATAAACTTCTTTTCTGGCTAGGTTAAAACGAATAAATGAATAGCATATGTTTGCGATTTATTCGTTGGATATGCTACTAATCCCTCGATCATTTATAATTTTACATTTTTAATTTTTAATTTCTATGCTTACACCTCAAGCAAACTATTTCGATCGTGTAAAACAATCCGTCATGCTGCTTCTCCAGAACTGGCAAGTATTTGTTTTAGTTCCAATTATTGTGGGAATTGCCGTGTACATTATCCAATCCATACTCATGGTCACAGGGGTGATGTCAATGTTCAGTAATATTAGCAGCGGTCGTCTGACGGCAGGGTCTTTTCTGATTCCTATTGTTTTGACAATGATTATTCCAGTGATTTTGGCTCTTCTGGGTGGAGCAATCAGTGCAGTAGCTCCGATCAAAGCCGTTGATACTATGGACCACGATCAAAAGCCCACCATTGGAGGTGTCGTTCAATTCGCTTTGGGCTATATCGGACGCTATTTCTCTGTAATATGGCACGTATTTACATACATCGCTCTTTGGCCAGTACTCGGCATCATCCTGAGCATTGTATTACTCGTTATGGGTGAAGTAACAGCGAGCATTGGTGGTCTCCTCATGATGGTTTCAGTAATTGTACTTTTAGTTCTCATGATTGTCCGCGGACCCTCCGCAGTCTTTGCACTGTATATCGCAGTAGCACAAAACAAGAGCGGCAAAGATTCACTTACTGACTCTGTTAGCCTGACAAAAGGTCGCTGGGGTGAAGTCGTTATTAATCTTGTTATTTATTCTCTCATCGCCTGGTTAGTCGGTGTCATAATCGGAGGTATAGGTAGTGCTATTGCCAGTTCATTTGGAAGTCCTTACATCTATACACAAGGATTCACAACATATTCATACGATTACTTTTCTGCTTATGCTATTGTGTCCGGTATTTTCCAAGCTATTCAAACTGGCTTGCTCACAGGCTTTGTGTCTATTTATCTGTACCTCCTCTGGAAAATGTTTGCTACTGGTCCTAAACCAGCCACCCCTGCAGCTCCAACAGCCTAAGGAATAATTATAGAGGTTAGTAGTAGAAAATATAAAATAGTTCTAGGGTTTTAAGCCTTAGGACTATTTTTTGTGGAGACAAACTTTTGTGTTCCTAGTTAACAGACATCGTAATAGATATAGTTCTCATACTAGTTAATGGTTATAGGATGAAGAGAATCCTAGAAATAAGATCTATATTTCTTTACTAGAACTAGAATCATGACTATATCTGTCCGTGCCCTATCACTACCTCTACACCATAAAAAAGAAGCCTGCCAGGATTATCTCCGGGACAGGCCTCTCTTTTTATTAACATCTATTACTACGAGTTATAGTAGGTCCAGAAACGAACTTGGATTGTTGTAATACCACCATCTTCTGACCAACGCACAGTCAAATTCTCTTCACCATTTGGGGTTTGGTTTTGCAAAGTAAGGCTACCCTCGTCGGTGCTGGTACTCTGTGCTGTTGTTTTCCAGCCACCACTCAATGTTTTTGCTAAGTTCTTATAAAAATCCCCCACAGTTTTCATGACATCAAGAGTCTGATATTTGAGGTTAAAATCAAAATTGGGACTATTGGAATTGTCGTTAACGCTGACTAACTTGCCGTTTGCATATGCAAAGGTTTTAAGCACTGGAGGAGCGTTCTCAGGAAATTCCAGAGACTCTTTCTCGGCAAATTCTCGAGTATTCTGCTGTTTCTCAATGTCTTGAATAGTACTTAAGAAATTTTGCACAGCATTTGGGTCACTCACATTTCCTTGTTGATCAAATGCGGTTCCCAGTTGAGAAAGCGCACCCAAGCCTCTCAGTGCATCACCTGCCTCATTGTCAGGAGCAAGATTGGTAAGAGGAGCCAATGGATTAGCTGGAACACCGGGGACACCAGGAGCACCGGGTGGAGGAGGAATGATTGGAGCAGCACCACAAGCAGCTAGAAAAACACCAAGCACCAAAGGTACCAACAATTTTACCTTTGTAGATTGAAAAGAAACCATAAGAAAAATAAAAGTTAAGGCTGAAAAAATCATAGCATACTTTCTATACTTCTCGAAAATCAGGCGGCAGTTCCCTCACCATCATTTCCTGTGTTATAGTGCTAGTGTCTTTAAATATCACCCATGGAAATGCAATTCACGGATGCCAATTTTGCAACCGAAGTCGAACAAAGCAAGGGACTCGTTATCGTGGATTTTTTCGCCACGTGGTGCGGACCCTGCAAACAACAAGGACCCATTGTTGAAAAACTTGCAGAAAAATATGCCGGCAAAATCAAAATCGGCAGCATTGATGTCGACGCCAACCCTGAGTTCCCGGGTAAATATGGAGTTTTTAGTATCCCAACTCTCAAATTCTTCAAGGACGGCAAAGAAGTAGAAACCCTAGTCGGTTTCCATTCTGATGGTCAATTAGAGAAGGTCATTGAAGAACACAATAAATAATTTGGATCCCATTGTTAATTGTTAATTTCTTTGGAGCCAATGTATCTCTTTGTTCCATTTCCACCAAGTCATTTGGCGCTTAGCATATGCTAAAGTGTCTTTGTTTAGCTGCTCAATCATTATTTCTTTTTTAAATTCACCTTTCAAAAAACCCATCACCTGACGATAGCCGATACCGGTCATCGCTATTTCACTTTTGGGATATTTTTTGATTAAATCTTTTACTTCTTCAATCAAACCATCATCGATCTGTTGTTGAATTCTCTTCGCAACTCGTTCTTTTAATTCTTCTTTGTCCACGGACAATCCCAATAATACATATGGGTACTTCGGTTTGGATTTATGAGATTTTTCCCAAAGCCACTCCCCTGTTAGATGATAATGCTGCAACGCTCGCATAAGACGCACCGGATTCTTACTATCAATGTATTTATCGTAATCAGGTACCAGGTCCAACAATTCTTTCTGTAATTGTTCCAAGGACATTGCCCTTATTCTTTTTCTTAATGCGGATTCTTCATTTTCAATCGGTAATTGGTAATTGTTAATTACCGAGTCTATATACAGCATGGTCCCGCCAACTAACACAGGTATCTTTTTTCTCTTTATAACATCGTCAATTATCCTGAAAGTTGCTTTTTGATAATCCGCAACCGTAAAACGTTCCTCGGGATCAACTACATCAAGTAAATGATGAGGAACCAGTTTTTGTTCTTCCTTGGTTGGTTTGGCAGTCCCAATATCCATATCTTTATACACCAAACGAGAATCAGCCGAGATAATTTCTATAGGAAAATATTCCGCCAATGCCAAAGCCAATGCGGTCTTTCCTGAAGCAGTTGGACCCAGTACAACAATGACTGATTTCGGTTCTTTCTTTAGTTGTTCATCAATCAGTTTTCGTGCCCGCCCTTCGAAGCTCGTTTCGGACGAGCGTAGTAGGGGCTGTTCTATGATACCTTTTCCCCTCGTAGTACCCATGTGAGTGCTTCGTTAACTTTCACCGTCACTATTTCTCCTAACTCCAAACCTTTGAAGACCCGCCCTTCGAAGCTCGTTTCGGACGAGCGTAGTAGGGGGATTTCTACATATTTCCCATGTTCTGATCGCCCTGAAGCAACGCCGTTTTTGATCTTATCAATGAGTACATGAATTTTCTTATTGATATAGATTTTATTCTTCTCTTCAGCAATCTCTTCTTGCAAAGCATGTAAAATATGAAATCTTCTTTCCTTTTCTTTCCTGGGAATATCATCTTTCATTTTATACGCTAGAGAATGTGGTCGTGGTGAATACATACCGATATAGACCAAATCAAACTGTGCTTTCCGATATAGATCCAGGGTATCCTGGAAATCCTGCTCCGTCTCACCACAAAAACCGACAATGATATCAGTGGATATTGTAATCCCAGGTACACGATCATAAAATTTCTGCACCAAATCCAAGAAACTTTCTTTGGTATAGAAACGATTCATTCTGCGAAGTACCGCTGAAGAACCAGATTGTACTGGCAAATGCACCGTGGGGCAGAGATTCTTTAACGTCGCATGAGCTTCAATCACATCATCAGTCATATCCTTGGGATGAGGTGAGGTATAGAGAATTCTTTCTACCCCAGAAATCTCCTCCACTTTGTGAAGTAGATAAGCAAATGTCGCTTGCTTACCATCGTCTTTCATTCCACGATAACTATTGACGTTCTGGCCCAACAACATGACTTCTTTCGCTCCCTTTTTCACAAATTTCTTGATTTCGGTAATAATGTCAGCCACGGTTCTACTTTTCTCTCGACCTCGCGTAAAAGGCACGATACAAAAACTACAAAAATTATTGCATCCGGTCATAATCGGGACAGAAATCTGAAATTTATTCTTGGTTTTGGGTAAAATATGTAAATACTCGCTATATTCAGGCATAACCAAATCTACTCCCATAGTTTTAGCCAGTTTCCCAGGCAACTGTGGCAGCTCTTGAATATCAAATGTAATATCTACTTCCGGTAATTTTCTTTGAAAATCATAGCCTTTGTGTGCCACCATGCAGCCGGTCACTCCAATGACCATATTTGGATTGTTTTGTTTCATCACTTGCCATTTCTCACGACTGCCCAAAATCCTATTTTCCGATTTCTGACGCACTGAGCAAGTATTATAAATGAGCACATCAGCCTCAGCCTCCGTCTTGGATGCAGTAAAGTTCATCGCTTCCAACATCGAAGCAATACGCTCCGAATCAGAGACATTCATCTGACACCCATAAGTAGTAATGTGATACTTGCGCATACACTTTTTAAGCATGCTCAAAATAGCATTTTGATCGATCCTTTGCCATGAATGCACTTACATTTTTATCCTCTTTGCTAAAGCTTTGTCAAAAGTGACAACAGGGTATTTCTCAGATGCATACAACAAATAATGATCAACAAAAGACAACTTATTTGAGTGATTCGACAAATAAAGACAAAATATTGCTTGCCATTCCTCACGATCATCTATAAGAATTTCAACGTGAGTAGATGTCGTTAGAATATGTAATATTTTGTTTGCTTCTCTTTTACCCATGCGATTCTGCACAAACCCTACCACTTCTTGCAAAACACATAGTGGTAAAAGTATCCCCTCAGTGAGAAGTTCAAGAGTCCTTCTAGCATTCTCATGCAAACCGTCATCTGCAAAGAAATCCGCAATCCAAACATTTGAGTCCACAATAATCATATGTCTCCATAAACAATTTCATCCACTTTTTTACTGAGATCCTTATCTCCAGATTTAAACTGTATCTTTGCCAATTCATCGAGGAATTTCTTATGCGTTACTCGATTGCGCACAGGAACAATACGAAAAACAGGGGTGGAATTTTTGACCACCGTAAACTCCCTCCCCTTAGCTACAGCATCTATTATTTCTTTTAACTCCTTATGGAGCTGACGAACACCCACTATGTCATGAAGCATAGACTTGTTTAACAATTGTACTAACATAAGTTTAACATTGGTTAAATAATAAAACAATAAAACATTACTAATGTACCAAAACAATAATGAAATAATTCTTCTTGACTTTGAACTTTGAACTTAGAATTTAGAACTTAAAACTTGTGTTCATAATCACCTTTCTCTATCCTGCCCTTTGCAAATCCCCTTTATGATCGATATCAATCTCATTCGCACCAATAAAGAACTTGTTGAAAAGAACAATGCCAGTCGCAATGTGAAAGTTGATCTAGAAAAAATCGTAACTTTGGACAATGAGTACCGCAAACTACTCACGACAGTTGAAGAGTTGCGCAGTGAACGCAATAAAAATCCTAAGGGAAAACCGACACCGGATGAATTAAAAAAACTCAGAGAGCTTAGCGAGACGATCAAGACAAAAGAGGCTGGGTTACAAAATATTAAGACTGAATTAGATGGATTATTAGTCCACTTACCCAATATTAATCATGAGACCACAGCCATTGGCAAAGATGATACTGAAAACAAGATTGAACGCTTTGTGAATGAGAAACCTGCTTTTGATTTCGAACCGAAAGAGCATTTTGAACTGGGAGAATTATTAGACCTCATCGATACGGAACGAGGAGCAAAAGTCTCTGGATCTCGGTTCTGGTACATCAAGAACGAATTGGTACTCTTGCAACTTGCCATCATCCAATTCGTTAGTCGAAAGTTGTTAGAAAAAGGGTTTACGCCGATGATCCCTCCCTATCTTGTTAAAGAACATGCTATGTTCGGTACCGGATTTTTCCCTGCAGACAAAAATGAAATTTATACCGTTAATCCCGGTGAAGACGAACTTTACCTAATAGGTACATCAGAAGTTCCACTCGTCAGTTATCACATGGATGAAATCATTGATGTCAGCCAACCAAAGCGATATTTCGGCATTTCTCCTTGTTTCCGCCGTGAAGCTGGGACGTATGGCAAAGACACCAAAGGAATTATTCGTGGTCATCAATTCGACAAGATAGAGATGGTGAGCTTTGCCAAACCGGAAGATTCTTGGAAAGAGCATGAGTATTTTCTCTCCATCGAGGAAGAAATTATGAAAGATCTTGGCTTCCACTATCAAGTGGTAAACATTTGTACCGGAGATCTTGGTTTTCCAGCCGCAAAGAAATATGACATTGAAGCCTGGCTTCCTGGTCAAAAACACTACCGCGAACTCACTAGCACTTCTAATACGACTGATTATCAGGCTCGTCGTCTCAATATCCGCTACAAAGATGATAAAGGGAAGAACGCCTTAGTACATACGGTTAATGGCACGGCAGCTTCCATGAGACCTCTCATTGCAATAATGGAAAATTATCAAACCAAGGATGGAGAGATAAAAATACCAGAGATTCTAGAACCGTTTATGCCCTCTGGACCCATGATTATTAAACGCTAAAGGGCTTGTCCTGTACTGCATGGTACAGGGCCATCTTCACTTTTCTTGGCAAGAGACTTCTTTTGGCCTCAGTTGGCTAAAAAGAAATGCGTGCTATGATTATGCCTCTTATATATATTTTGCCGCCCCAATCTCATGCTTAGTCAACAACTAGGACAAGCACTCGCTCGTTACCTCATCACCGCTTCCATTCAAAGTATTGAGGGGGGGAAAGCAATTCTGAAACTAGATACCACCGGCGAACTCATTGCCTGGCCCATTGCCCATCTTCCTTCGTATCTCACGCCTGGCAGCGTAGTGAGTTTTCAAATTGGATCCGACACTTTGGTACAACAAGAGCGTGAAGCAATCGCCAGAAAACTTTTGGCAGACTTGATCAAATAATATGAGACTCCATGCGTCCTCTTCGCCTCTATCTCAAAAACTTTTTAAGTTATGGTGAAAAAGGGACTGAAATAGATTTTTCCCCGTATCACACATTATTACTGACTGGCAAAAACGGCGCCGGTAAAAGCAGTATCCTTGACGCTATTTTGTGGGTTTTATGGGGTCAAACGCGCACTGGAGGAGATAACGACATCATGCACCACGGTGCCAGTGACATGGAAGTACGTTTGGATTTTAGCGTACGCGATCATCCTTACCGCGTCATTCGTAAACGGAGTAAAAAAGGCAAGAGTTTTGTTTCGGTAGTAGAGCTGCAGAGTCTGACTGAACCAATCACCCTTCTTACTGATGCCACGATCAGCAAAACCCAAGAATCAATCAATCGGTTAATTGGTTTGGATTATGAACTGCTGATTAATTCCGCCTTCTTACGACAAGGCGAAGCACAAGAATTCACCAAAAAATCTCCCAGCAAGCGAAAAATAATTTTGGCCTCGATGCTCGGCCTGGATCAATATGTACTTCTGCATGAGCAAGCTAAAGAAGAAAAAAAGAAAATCGACACTCAATTAGCCAGTACTCAATTACAAAAAGACCATCTTGAAAACGAACTTATGCGCAAAGAACAAGAATTGGCTGAGTTAGAAAAAAACATCATCCAAGATCGCGAACAAGAAGTTGCTGAAGCTCTTACAAAAGGACGACAACAACTACAAGTTCTGGAAAAAGCCATCCACTTACAGAGAGAAAGAGAGGGCAAAATGCAGGCCCTACAAGCAGAACATGAGCGTTTACTCGGGAGAGTAAATACTAGCACTCAAAAGAAAAAGACTATGGAAAGTACGTTGTTACAGATCAAAACCCAAGCCCCAGCTGTAGCTCTGGCAGACATCGACGATGAGCAATTAATCAAACTAGAGACGCATTATGGAGAATTACAGCAGATAAAGCTCAAAATCACCGAACTAAAACAATCTGAGCAACATATAAACTCCCTACTCTCCCAGAAGCAAGTACATTGGCGAAATCGCAGACAAGAAATCTCTCAAGAAACTGCTTTTTTACAAGAAAAGATCTCGAGTAGCAACATTGCTAAAAATGATTTCACTGAATTGGCAGAAAAGGCGGAGAAAAGCAAAGAAACTCTTAGTAAAAAACAAATCGAGTTTTTGAAAATCACCGAAGATATTGCGCGTATAGAGCAATCCATTACCACTATTACATCACAAGGCAATGAAATAAAAAAGAAAAAAGAAAAACTAACCAACCTGGAGCATCAATGTCCACTCTGTGAGCAAAATATCAATGACCAGCACAAACATGATATTCAAGAAAAATACGACAAAGAAAGGAATGTTTTAGTAGAAGAATTTAAAGTGAAGAATAAGGAACTGGAGCAAATACAGATCAAAAAAAAGGCGCTAGACAAAGAGATTATCTCCTTAAGGAAAATAGTAGATCAAATCCCCCATCTTCAGGAACTCATTTTAGCCACACAACAAATAGAGGCATTGATGAAAAAAGATAAAGCCTTAGAAAAAGAATTTGAACAGCAGAAAAAGACAATTGAAAAAGAAATAAGTCTGATTCAATCACAAAAAAACGATATTACTTTCTCAGAAGATGATTTACATGCCGCACAGAAAGAATTAGAACGTCTGCGAGAAATTCAAAAACAAGCCAAGAATCAGCAAGACATTCAAATACAGCTTGCAACATTGCAAAAAGAAATAGCTCTTCACGACGCTATCTTGAAAGAAACTGAAAAAGAGAAGTCCGTCGTGCAGAAAACCCTGATCGAATTACAAGCTTTGAGAGTGAGTCAAAGCCTTGAGAAAGAGCATGGTGAAACACTGCAGAGTATCCATAATCTCGAAAAAGAGATCGCCAGTATCAATAACTTCAAAACAATTATTCAGCATATGCGGAGTGAGCAAGAAGAGCTTTTGGAGCAAAAAAAGCGGCTCGAAAAAAATATTCGTGAATATGCAGACCGAGAAGAGTCACTTGCCATCCTTGCAGAAGCATTCAGTCATAAAGGCATTCCGAGCATGCTGATCGAAGAAGCAATCCCTCGTCTGGAGCAATATGCAAATGAAGTGTTAAGTTTCCTTTCCGAAAACACGATGACCATTCGCCTCAGCCTCACCCGCCCAAGCAAAACCGATCGTGATGCTCAGATTGAGACACTTGATATACTCATTGGTGACACTTTTGGCACACGAGCTTATGAATTATTCAGTGGTGGAGAAGCTTTTCGCATTGATATAGCTCTTCGCTTAGCATTAACAAAACTTCTTACCGAACAAACCGGCGGACAAATTGAGTTCCTCGTCATTGATGAAGGTTTCGGTTCTCAAGATGACAGCGGTAAGGACAATATAGTCCAAATCATTCACAAATTAGAAAACCTCTTCCGTCTCATTATTCTGATCACTCATGTGGACACCCTCAAAGAGACCTTCCCTGACAGGCTTATTGTTCGCAAAGGACCACAAGGATCGGAAATTTTTATGGATCAGGACAACTAATAATTATCAGTTAGCAACTGTATTAGTTTGGTTTTGAGTTAATTGTTAATTGGGTCGCTGCTGTACTACCGAAAACATCGGGGAAGTATTTTTGTACAACTTGAGCTGGACGTACTTTAAATGTTCCGGGAGTACTGGCACGGGCCACATAAGAGAATTCATAAATTCCTTTTGGCAAGAAATCAGAGAATACTGCCACACGATCATCACGAATTTCTTGATGATTCCAATACCAATAGTCATAGAAATAATAAGGGATATTTTCACTTTCCAGTCCTTGTCTATCCATTTCTGCCAAGAGGTCTCTTTGTATTTGTGACGTCGTGGCAAAGTCAAAATTTTGCGCTTCTAGGCCAGCCGGTAAAAAGTCTTCAACATGCACAAAGTAACGGTCCTCAGGAACAATAATGGTTAGTTTAACTCGCAAATCCTGACCGACTTTCGCTGACTGTAACGGATTTCTACTTTCCTTATCTTCAAAATCAAAATATTCTTTATAAATACCAAGTCCCTGAGTGACAGGTTCTGCTTCAGTACCACGAACTGAATAACTCATAGTGCCTTCATAGTACAAACTTCCCAGACCGGTTTTCTGTATAACCATACCATTGATGTCCCCTGCAGTTTTGAGTTGTGACAATGGAAGAGTATAAGACGCATCCCTCTCAGCGCCGACAGCCAAAGTACCACTCATAACTTTCTGTTCATTGAGCGTTAGTAACCAATCAAAACTCGCCTTTGCATCTTCTTTTACCTTCATCAATTCCGTGAGTGCAATGAGCCACTGAATATTCTCTTGGGCGGATCGATAATTTTGGGAAAAGCTACCACGGAGAAGATATCTGACAATGTCGGTAATTGCAGGATTATTTGAATCCGAACGAGCCATCATTTGCAGGATAATTGCGTTACTGGTCACATTGTTGGTAAAGAGGTAGTCATTACGCTGCTCTTCTTCGAAATGAGCAGATGTTGCAGTCTTGAGCAACTTGTTCATGATTTCCTGGTACAAAGTATCGACCATACCACCATGTCCTCCTGACTGAGCAGACATCGCCAGATATGCTTTACCATAGAGAGCCAGTTCAGATCGTCGATCAAAGAGCACCTGCAAAGGTAAATTCTTTTGGCCCATTCCGGTAAGGACATGAGCGATGTAAGCTTTGGTATTGAGTATCATGTGTATTCTTGCCTGTGCTGTTTCTCGTCCTTTTTCTGCAAGATTCTTCTCTTCATCAGTCAATGTAATCGGATAATTGCTATAGTAATCAGTAACATAAGTCACCAACTGATCGAGAGCATATTCAGGGACAGTAAATCCTTGTTTGCGTGCCATTTGAAAAGCATGCAATACATAAGCAGACAAATATGGATCACTCTCTCTCGAACCCGACCAATAAGCTATTCCTCCATCACCTCGTTGTAAATTCGCCAAATCCTGGAACAGCTTATTTATCTCCTTGCTCAGTATATCTTGATCACTAACAAGGTCATTAAAATCTGCGAATGAATGGGATATATCCATACGTAAGAGTTTGGCAATCAACTTTGTCGTCAGCTCCTCACCACTGGGATAATAAAGATTATCCAAATCAGTGAATGTATTTTTGCCGAGATCAAGTAAGGTACGACTGAAACGCAATCGCAATTCTCCTGAATCGGTTAATGTGCCTACAGGCACCACAATTTCTTCCAATGCCTGTTTGTCGACTATATTTCCAAAAGCCACAGTTTGCTTGGTAACCCAAGGGTAAATTGGAACAGTTTTTTCGACGACATCCCGATATTTGTCAGCACTGAATGTATACGTCACTTTCAGCTGTGCATTATCAACAATGGTGGCATCCCATTTGGCTATTATATTTCCTTTTGCAGGAATTGAAACAGACTGTTCTGCACCAGTGGACACAGCACCTTCTACTTTCAATTTGATAGTTCCACTCACTGCACTGTCAGTCAGATTATGTAACTGAGCACCCATTTGTAGAGCATCCCCCGTGACTACAAACCTGGGCAATATCGGCTCTAAGAAGACATCCTTTCGGGAAACAACATGAATCTTTTCACTACCAACATACGTATCGTCAGTAGCACCAAAAACCCAGATTTGCCACGTTGTAATATTATCAGGCAATGCAAACTGTAGTTCCGCTTTCCCCTCTGCATCAGTGAGCACATGTGGTTCAAAATGTGCAGTATCCTTGAAGTTCGCTCTTTTTTGAAGTCTATCTTCACCGCCTCCTCCTTTCGCTCCGCCACCTTTCTTCACATCAATCTTTTTGATAAGAGTGGTCATATTTGTATATGTCCGAACCGCCAAAGATCGCTGACCAAAAAACCTTTCCAAAATATCCTGCGAATTTTCCCCCGTCAGAGCAAGCAAACTCTCATCGACGACAGCAACAGCAAAATCGCCACTAACAGGTTTCCCTTCCGCATTCTTCACCGCCAACTTCAGGTGCACATTTTCTTTGGGGGCATAATGATCTTTATCGGGAGTAGCGGTAATCTCCAGTTTGCGAGCAACATTATCAATACGTACATTGATATAGCCGAGTTTAAATCCCGGGATACCGTCTTTACCGTGTCCTTTCACGACAACAACAGAGACAAATACATTGGGTAAATATTCCTCCTTCAGGGGAATTTCTATTATTGAAGCCGTGGTAGCCAAATCAGTCAGTCTTTTCTCTATGATACCGTTTCGCTCTACTGTTACCAAAGCTTTCACACCTTCATATGGAGACTTCACGAGAAGTTTTGCGGTATCTCCAAGTTTATATTCTTTCTTATCAGGAACTATTTCCATACGATCATTATTGTCACGACCCCAGTTGATATATGTCTCGCTGCTCACCCAAATATCGGTAGCAGCTACAACCTGATTCCTCTTCGAATCAGTCGATGTGACCACCACATGATACTGACCACCTTCGGGAATCGCGAAACTCACCTGAGCTTTACCGTCATTGGTGGTCGAGAAAGAAGCCTTCCTTATGAGTGTGTCATTGAAAGAAGTATCGTAGTAAAAAAATCCATCAAGATTCTTTTTCTTCACGGTCAGATACTCACGCTTATACAAAGACGCCTCACCAGAAATGTACGGAAGTTCATTTGCCATAATATCCGTAGCGACAATATCAAAAACAGCATTGTCTTTTTGCTTGATTGTATAGTCTCGGTTAGCAATTCCCAGATAAAAACCTGCTTTATGAACAAGAAAGGAAGTTCTTTGGTAAATGATTTGCTTGGTAGCGTTATCTTCGATGCCCACCTCTACGGTCACAAGTTGTGATTCTTTTTGATCAGTAAATTTGGTCGGAACGTTAAACGTCAGATGACCCTGTCCATCGGTAATTGTTTTTTGATCAATCCATGTCTTACCGCTTACGCCTGAAGGATCACAATAAAAACAACTGAGACTATAATCACCAAAGTTATACCGGTAGTCATCATAACGCGCGAAGAAATAATCATCTCCCATCACTCGATATGTGACTTGTGCATTGGCTAGTGGCGCTCCGAAAAAATATGCGGCATCAACCTTAACTGTTGCATTGTCACCTTGAATATAATCTTCTTTGTCAGATTTTACAGTAACTTTAAAAGTTGGTTTTTTGTATTCCTGCACAGAAAATGAAGTGACCATGCTTTGAGTACCAATCAAAGCCTCAAGAGTATACATACCAACCGGCGCAGAATCCGCCAAAGTCAATGAGTCACTTATCGTACCATGCGCATCAGTGATGAGATCCTTCGCCAGAATTTCTTCGCCATTGGTATTCATAACACGAACTTTTACCTGGGTATTGGTGGGCAAGAGTTGGTATTGATGATTCTTTTCTTCCCTGAACATTCCCTTATAGAATACTTGTTGTCCTGGAGTGTAGAGGGGCCTTTCTGTAGTTAGAAACCCTCGAATATTTTCAACTGCAAAACTTTCAGTAACATTAAACTGCCACGGTTCAATTCCTTGATTCCAAGTAAAATCGTTACCTGTGAACGCAACTTCATCTCCCTTGGTTCCCACGACAAGAAATGGAGGCACATCAAGATAATTATACTGCTCATTCAAGAAACCGCTTGGCCATGTAAGCTGAACCAGACCATCATTATCAGTGATACCACCGGCAATAATTTCATTGGCATTTGCGTGTACATCTATTTTCATACCACTGACCGGTAAGCCGCTTTTTAGGTCGGTAGCCCATACCAAAACCCCCTGAGGAGTGGCCTTTACAGTGAGTGATGTTTTGCTGACGATAAAAACCTGCTGCTGCTCACGAAGAGTATTGTCGATGTCATGTACGGTCATCACATACATGCCGGAATTTTGTACCTTGGTGGTAATATCTACGGGAATTTCGACAACTTGATTGAGTGGATTGGGAGAATCCAAAGTCCAAGTGCTCTCCTCACCAACAACTGAAACAAAATCTCTCTCTGCCGCATAACCAAAATTAGCGAATACTTGGTTGAGATCGGCTTTACTCAAAGTCACATTAACCTTGGCAACATTAATCAGTTGTAATACTTGTTGGAAATTTTGATTATATCCGTCAATCAAACCAAACTTTTGCCGTCCAACAAAAGCCAGATCTGGAGCTGTCATATCAGTCTCAAATTTGAGTACGAAATCTTGTGCCATTTTCTGACCATATTTGTCCGCCCAGTCTTTGCTCAGGGTAACAGTATATGCAGTCGAAGGAAGAAAATCACCACCGATATTGAGAAACAGACCATCGCTATATTCATCCAAGCTATTAAATTGATTCTCAACTTTCGGCTCTACTTTGATATACTGATCGATATCATTTTCATCCGACATGGGATTGGAAAAGTTGATCGTCACCCCATAGCGCTGAGCATTTTTTTCATCATTCTTTGGATTGCTATCCACCACTTGGGGATCGCCTACCGTACTAAATGTCAGATGATAATCCTCGTCTAAGGCAAATGTTCCCTGAGCAGACTTGAGTCCCTTTTTTACCACTACGTGATAACTGGTAAGATTTGTGAGAGGCATCTGCGGTGTCAAAATCGTCTTCATACCATCTTCTTCATTTCTGAGAGTAAACGCCACCTTTTCAGCAGGCCCCGTCCCGAGCTTTGGGTCGAGGAAAGCATCGCCTTCATTGGTTTTTTCCCACTCAATATTCTGTTCCAAAGATCGCTGATCAATTCCCTGATTGAAACGAATAACTACTTCAGTTTTTGCACCAGCTTTTGAATATTCCGCAGGTGGATACGTATACAGCACACTCGGATGCGGAGTATCAAATTGCCACATGACATCATTCGGAAGAGCAGAACCATACAAATCTGTTAAACCTTTTTTCACTTTAACTGTATACGCAGTCGCGGGTAATAATTTCTCAGGAATAAACTGTACGGTATTTGTACCCAACCACTTATAATTCCCCCTCGCTTCTGGTTCTACAGTCAAAGGGATAGGCAAGTTTGGTGATGCTTGTAACGTGGTTACCGGAATCATCGCACGATCAAAAACAACAGTTATCGGAGTTTCCATGTTTTCTACAACTCCTTGTGGCAATTGCATCACAACTTTTGGCGGGCCCGCAGTAGCAAATTGCTGATAAAAAGAGCTTTTCAACTTTTTACGGAAAATATCTTGCGCTTGCTCATCGATCCACACTTCATAGTTTTTATTGGCATCAAATTCTTTTTTCTCTGGAGTAAATACCAGAGTATTGCCATCCCATGTTAAATTACCCTTCAAGCTGGGAGCAATATGGAAAGATTTTTCTACTGAGGACTTATCCATGAAACGGGAGAAACTGATTCGTATTGGCGCAGAAACATCAATTTTCTGTACTTGTCCCAAAGCTAAATTATCTCCCAAGACTTCCGGTGGCGGCAGGAAATACACATATGCTCCTCCGACAACGATCACTACTATTACCACACCAAGAAACCACAAAAGTATCGCACCAAGAGAGGAAGATTTTTTAGCTGCCATGAAAAATGAATAATCATTTACAAGATAGGGATCTTTCCTAAAAGATCAAGAATACATACTATGCTATAGCTATTAAATTTTGTGACATGCGGTTTTGTCTCTTTGGAAGTTACGGTCAGAAAAATCTAGGTGACGAAGCTATAGCTGACGGCGTAGTGAAAATGCTGCGCTTAATTTTTCCAGATTCCAAAATCACCCTTTTCACTCACGAAGTAATTGAAAGCAATAAATTACATACTCAATTTGATGACATTCGTCCAATGATCGCATCGGGCTTGCGAAGTTTTTTTAAACAACGAAAAGATGGTAATTGGGAGAAAAATAAAGATAGTATCAAAAATAGTGATTGGCTCATTATTGGTGGTGGTGGCATCTTTCATGATAAGGAAATTGATCAAAAGGGACCAAATCCGCTTTTTATCTGGTGGCTAAGAACATTGTTTTTTAAAAAACTCCAGAAAAGAATTATTATCTGGTCTGTCGGCATCGGCCCATTAGAAAAATCCCTCAGTAAATTTTTCCTCAAAGGAATTCTCAAAAGAGCAGATATTATTACTGTCCGTGATCAAGCTTCTTTCAATTTGATCAGGCCACTAATAAACAAAAAGATTCACATCATTCCTGATCCTGTTTGGGGATTATTTGAACCAACAAGAAATATTTCTTCCAAAAAAGTTTTGGGGATTAATATACGAGAGAGCCATCGTCTACCTTCAGCAGAATTATTACCTAAATTAACTCACACAATTCAGCAGATTTCACAAAATGAGGCATTTCAAGAAATCTGGCTCATTCCCTTTGCCCTTGGGAATCCTGATGATCGTGATCTCATGAATACAATTTTACCCAAATTACAACAACAATTTTCAATACCGATAAGTATTCAAGAACCAGACTCTCCAGCCGAAGCGTTTGCACTGGTCAACAGATGTTCACACTTCATTGCCATGCGATTTCACAGTTACATCTTTGGAGTATCAGCTGATGTGCCCTGTACGTTGCTCAGCTACAGCTCCAAGACCGATGAAATTACACGCTTCAGTAAAAAAGAGTTTCTTGAGCAGCAAGGAGAAACTCAGACTTTGTTACAAAAACTCATCAACACTGATCTCTAAATGTAGCGATATGTCTTGCCAAGGCGACAAAATCAAGACGTGCATGATCTTCGGCGCGAACAAGATGTGCCTTCACTTCAGACGGTAAAGTGATATACCTACCTACGAGATCAGCATTATACACAACTATTTCAGGGCAACCCGACAATGCTTCACTAGCCTGACAAATTACATTACTCTCAACTTCCCAAGAAGCAATTCTCCTAAGGAACAAACTACTGCGTATGTGATCAAGTATTTCATGCTTAATTTTATATTCTCCCGGCCAGACTTTCTCACCTTTAGGCACAACGAATGCTTGCTCTCTTGGAACATCATCACCAAAATGTCTGTATATCAATTGTCGTTTTCCATTTGGATTTTGCCAATCAGAAAAAGAACTTTCTCGTAACATTTGGCGGTAGTTTCTTCGCGTTTCTTTATGATCCTCTGGCACATAAATAGCAATACAGCCATCGTCATTCACTTTCCATGTATACGAAATTCCATCAAGCTCAAGATCTTGTACTTGTCTGCGAATTTCTTTATGCAGATTTGCGATAGCATTGTTATACCTTCCCTTTCCGTCTGCTAATTCTATGTGAGGTAGAGTTCTTATCAAAACGCCGACATTTCCATTCACTCCTCCAATCATGTGAGTTACCATCATTAATGATAAGAGATTCTGACAGAAAACCAAAGGAAGTCAAGTGCATACCGGTTCTGGTATGAAGAATAAGGTCTGTTCTTGGAGTTTTTGTGAGTTTTAACTTAGAATTTAGAACTTAGAACTTAGAATTTCCTATATTCCTTTTTTCAATGTTCCCTTTATGAGACTAAACTGTTCAATATAGCGGGTGAAAACCGGACTCAAACTAATATCGAGCCCCAATGCTTGATCAAGACGAATAGCAGTCTTTTGCTCAAATACACCTTTTTCTTCGATACTTATATTCATCGTATATTTCTTTTGAAAATCACTGACAGCCTTCTCTGTTTGTTCACCAAAATATTCTGAGAGTGGTCCTTTATATGTTCCCACTTTTACTAATTTTTCTTGAAGCATTTTTACTTCCACACCACGACTACCTTTCTTCAAGTTTGTAAACGGTATCGGAGCAGGTTCATTTTTGCCAAGGAGCACTGCAAGTAATCGTTCACGTGTTTTCTTATCCAGTATGCCTGCACGATCATCCTGATCACTATCGATTACTTTTTCTGCAAGTTGGAAACGAATAACTGCTGCTTGTGTAGCTGGACCAAAATAATCAGTAATCGTGGGATTATCAAAATATCCGAGCAGACGGAGATTCCCTTGGAGTTTACTTACTTCACTTCCCTCAGCACCATAACCCAAGTCGATAGCGATTTTGTGATCGACTGTACTCCTTGTCGGTATTAAGACAGGATTTGATTTGGTGTTGGAACTAGATGCCGCGAGCAATGCCTGCCATGTCCTCGGACCCACCGTCCCCGCACCCCCGCTAGTACTATCAGCAATAATCTTTTTCTGAATTTGGAATTCGATGACTTCCTTCTCAAAATCCTCATGAAAATCACCATCAACAACAACCTGATATCCCAAGGACTTGAGAATTTCTTGAGCCTCTCTCACATCATCTCCTTCACTACCAAGACTCAAGTTTTTGTGACCAAAAGACTGTTTTTTAAGCCAGAAATCAGCGGGCAATACCGCACTGGGTAAATTATATTTTCCCATTTTTTCCTTCACCGCAGAGGGCACCTCACTACCTGGCAAATATACCGTACATTTTGTGGTTCTCTTCCCCCAGTTTGCTGCACGAGCAAGGCCCTCATCACCTCTTCCTAACCAAATATCAAAACGGTTATTTTTGATAGCACCACCACGATCTCGCACTTCACCTACACCAAAACCCGTAATTTCAACAATAGTTCCAAACGGATATTCCGGCGGAGCAGCAACCGTTCCAAGAGACACTTTTGTGCCACTGGCAGTGGTATCATCTCCATCCATAGCCACTTCGGCAGCAAAACTTCCCTGCAAGAAATTAGCCTGTGTCGCTAATGGCTCATAATAGGCTGTCACAACACAATCCAGTGTGGAAATCAGCCCACTCTCTATGACGTCAGTATGATTACTCGCTTTTACCGAAAAAGGATAAAGTACAGAACTGATCCCTGCGATTCCCAACACAAGACGTATCCATAAAAGAACTGATTTGGACTTTGTCATGAATTTTGGTGTTTATATAGGTTATTTCCACTCATTATACCAAATAAAAACTCAACAAAGTCGATAGAGAAGCATAATTTGTTGACAGATTACTAGGGTAACACTATATTTCGGCTCGGACGGTTGTAAGACCGAGGGACTTTTATGCCCCAAATCGGCAAAAGTAAGCCGTAAATTACTTATATCTAAGCCCTATTCCTCCTATGGCACAAATTTCAAAACGCCAGTATTTCACTCAACACATAGATCTGCTCCCTCTACCAAATTTGATTGAAATACAGCTAGATTCTTATAAGTGGTTCCTCAAAGACGGGATCAATGAGCTTTTGGATGAGATCAGCCCGATACAAGATTTTACAGGCAAAAATCTCGAGCTGCATTTTTTGAAACATACAATAGACAAGCCGAAATACAGTGAAAATGAGGCCAAGGAAAAAAATATTACCTATGAAGCTCCCCTGCGATGTCAGGTACAGCTTATCAATAAAGTAACCGGTGAAGTAAAAGAACAGGAAGTTTTCTTGGGAAATTTACCAATGATGACCCCCCGTGGCACATTCATTGTGAACGGTGTGGAAAGAGTGGTTATTAGTCAAATTGTACGTTCTCCTGGTGTCATCTTTACCAAAGATGATGCGACGGGTTTCTTTGGTGCCAAAATTATTCCGAATCGCGGAGCTTGGTTGGAGATAGAAACAGGGAAAAAAGGCGTGATCACAGTAAAAGTTGATCGTAAGAGAAAAGTTCCGATTACGGCTTTACTTCGAGCATTTGGCTATGGAAAAGACAAAGACATTATCGACCTTTTCAAGGATTCAACGATTGAAGGCGAAACAGATTTTGTCCTTGCCACCCTAGAACGTGATCCCACAAGCAGTGAAGAAGAGGGTCTTCAGGCTGTGTACAAGAGAATACGTCCGGGTGACTTGGCTACACCAGAAAATGCAAAATCTCTTTTGCAGTCAATGTTTTTTGATTATCGCCATTATGATATCGGTCGAGTGGGACGTTACAAAATCAACAAACGTTTGAGTCTTAAGTCAAAGATTGACAGAGAACATCGGGTTTTTCAGGTTGATGATCTTGTGTTGATCATCAAAGAAATTGTCCGCTTGAATAATACCCTTGATGCCACGGCTGATGATATCGATCATCTTGGAAATCGTCGTGTTCGTCCGGTTGGAGAATTGGCTCAAAATAAATTCCGCGTGGGATTACTCCGTACTGAACGTATTTGTAAAGATCGTATGACAGTATTGGATCTGGAGACTGTAGTTCCTACACAGCTTATCAACTCCCGCCCAATCATCGCAGCTATGCGCGAATTTTTTGCAAGTTCACAGCTGTCACAATTCATGGACCAAACGAATCCACTTTCTGAATTGGAGCATAAGCGACGCTTATCAGCTACAGGTCCGGGAGGCCTAACCCGTGAAAGAGCTTCATTTGATGTTCGTGATGTTCATCGTACTCACTACGGACGCATATGTCCGATTGCTACTCCAGAAGGACCAAATATTGGTTTGGTAGTACAATTATCTACCTATGCCAAAATCAATGAACATGGATTTATTTTGACACCATATAGAAAAATATCTCAATTTGCGCCCAATAAAGGAGATATTTTGCTGGGACGCAGCACCGGTGAAGCAGTGGTTGATCCTAAAACTCGAAAAGTATTGATTCCTGATCGCGCAGTCATCGGCAAAAAAGAGCTTAAGATTTTATCCCGTCTCAAAAATCTCAAACAAATCACCGTACGACCATACATCACCGAGGAAATCAACTATTATGACGCCGATGAAGAAACCAATTTAATTATTGCTCAAGCCACCGTGCCAGTAAACGACTTAAATGAGTTCGTTGAAAATCGCGTATCTGCACGTAGAGATGGTGAAGCAGCTCTCTATCACATCAAAGATTTAACGCATGTAGATGTTTCTCCCAAACAAGTTGTATCAGTCTCCACATCACTGATCCCCTTTGTGGAACATGATGAAGGTGCGCGAGCACTGATGGGTTCAAACATGCAACGCCAAGCAGTCTCTCTTATCAATCCCGAATCGCCTATCGTTGGTACCGGTATGGAGGGCATAGCAGCCGTCAACTCCGGACAAGTAGTTATCTCCGAAGAATCCGGGACGGTTTCTTATGTGGATGCCGGTAAAATTACCATGATCACCAATTCCGGTAAAAAAGTTACATACACACTGCACAATTTTTCTCGTTCCAATCAAGGCACATGTATTCATCAAAAACCGATTGTTGAGAAAGGTGAAAAGATCAAAAAAGGTCAAGTCATTGCCGATGGAGCGGCTACTGAGACAGGAGAATTGGCATTGGGAAGAAATCTTCTTGTTGCTTATATGCCTTGGCAAGGTGGGAATTTCGAAGATGCCATTTTGATCTCGGAACGTGTGATTCGTGATGATCTTTATTCCTCTATTCATATCGAAGATTATCCCGTCGATGTTCGTGACACCAAACTGGGACCAGAAACCATCACACGCGATATTCCCAATATCGGCGAGGATAAACTCAAAGATCTCGATGAGGATGGTATTATTCGTATCGGTGCCCAAGTAAAAGAGGGTGATATTCTTGTCGGTAAAATAACTCCCAAGGGTGAGACCGAGCTTACTGCAGAAGAAAGACTTTTGCGAGCAATTTTCGGTGAAAAAGCTCGTGAAGTAAAAGACACCAGTTTGCGTATGCCGGGAGGAAGCCAAGGTAAAGTGATTGGAATCAAGATTTTTTCTCGAGACAAAGGAGATGAATTACCCACGGGAGTCATTCGTCAGGTGGTTGTAAGTGTCGCACAAATCAAGCGTTTACAAGTTGGAGATAAGCTCGCAGGGCGCCATGGGAACAAAGGTGTTATTTCTCGCATTGTAAAAGTCGAAGATATGCCATACTTAGCCGACGGTACACCTGTAGATGTCGTACTCAACCCTCTGGGTGTGGTAAGTCGTATGAACATCGGTCAAATTTTGGAGGCCGAATTGGGTAGAGCTGTTTCGATTTTGGGTTACAAAGTTGCAACACCATCCCTGGATGGAATCACACAAGAAACCATTCGTGATTTACAAAAAAAATCCGGAGTCTCGCCATCAGGTAAAGTCCAACTCTTTGATGGTAATACGGGAGATGCATTTGATTCTGAGACACTGGTTGGCATCACATATATCATGAAGCTTTCTCACTTGGTTGACGACAAGATTCATGCGCGCTCTATCGGTCCTTATTCACTTGTCACCCAGCAACCGCTTGGAGGTAAAGCTCAACATGGCGGCCAAAGATTTGGAGAAATGGAAGTATGGGCTCTTGAGGCATATGCAGCCGCATATACTTTGCAGGAAATGCTAACCATCAAATCTGATGATGTATTGGGTAGATCAAAAGCATATGAAGCTATCGTTAAGTGCGAACCGATCAAAAAACCGCGAACACCAGAATCTTTCAACGTATTGGTACGTGAATTGGAGAGTCTGGGTCTGAGTGTAAATTTGTACAGCAAGGAAGATGTTCCGGATGAGAACTTTAATCTAAATGAGCTTTTCAGTGGAAATGTAGATGCATTTTTGTCCGCTACCAAACAATCCAAAGAAGGAAGACCTGTGCAACCAGAAGCGTCAGTTGAAAAATCTGAAGACAAAGTGGCTGTTACCGCAAAAAACGAAAAGAAATCGAGCAAAACAAGCAGCAAGTCTTGATTCCAAATTTTACATTTTTAATTTTACATTTCCCAAATGGCTCAAATATTCAATCGTCACGAAAAAAGTTATATCCCTCATGATTTTGAAGCTATCTCTGTAGCTACAGCCTCGCCAGAGCAGATCTTGGGTTGGTCCTATGGTGAAGTAACCAAGCCAGAAACCATCAACTATCGTACCCAAAAACCAGAAAGAGACGGTCTTTTTTGTGAAAGGATATTCGGACCGACAAAAAACTGGGAATGTTATTGCGGCAAGTACAAAAAAATTCGCTACAAAAATATTATATGTGACAAATGTGGTGTAGAAGTTACTCGTTCTTCCGTGCGTCGAGAAAGATTGGGACATATTAAATTGGCAGTGCCAGTGACTCATATTTGGTTTCTCCGTTCTACTCCATCTCGTATCGGTTTATTGCTCAATCTCTCCATCAAAACTCTTGAACAAGTCGTTTATTTTGCGAGCTATATTATTGAAGATGTAAATGAAGAAGCAAAGATCTCTGCGATGAAGGAGCTTGATCATGATTACAAAAATCGCGTAAAACGCATTCAAGAAACATACGAAGAAAAAAACACCGAGCTCAAAGCTAAAAAATCTTCCCCAAAGGAATTACAAAATGCGCAGACAATCCAAGCAGATGAATTAAAATCACTTGCGGAGAATTACGAACAAGCCAAAGAAGATCTGAAGAGCATTATCAAATATAGTGTGGTCTCCGAATTGAAATACCGTGATCTTTCGATGAAATTCGGTCATGTTTTCCGTGCAGGCATTGGGGCTCAAGCGATTCGTGACGTGATCCAAAATATCGACTTGATTAAATTACTCCGTGAATTACGCGAAGAACTGAAATCAGCTCAAGGTCAAAAACGCAAAAAAATCAGCAAGCGTTTGATGCTTGTTGGTAATTTGATCAAAGCAGCAATCAAGCCTGAATGGATGGTGATGAATGTATTGCCAGTCATTCCACCTGATTTGCGTCCTATGGTTCCGTTGGATGGTGGCCGCTATGCAGCCTCTGATCTCAATGATCTCTATCGACGTATCATCAATCGCAACAATCGTCTCAAGCGTTTACTAGAAATTGGCGCACCAGAAGTGATCTGTCGCAATGAGAAACGCATGCTTCAAGAAGCTGTTGATGCTCTCATCAACAATTCTGCACGCGCGGGTAGAGCGGTGACCAAGACAGGTTCGTCACGTCTACAACTCAAGAGTTTGTCTGATATGCTCAAGGGTAAACAAGGTCGTTTCCGTCAAAACTTACTCGGTAAACGTGTCGACTATTCCGGCCGTTCAGTAATTGTGGTTGGTCCGAAGCTAAAACTCCATCAATGTGGCTTGCCCAAGAAAATGGCGTTGGAGCTTTTTAAACCGTTCATTATCGGTAAATTGATTGAAAAAGGACAAGCTCACAATATTAAAAACGCTGAAAAACTCATTGAATGGGAACGCTCTGAAGTCTGGGATGCTCTCGAAGAGATTACTCAACATCAATATGTTCTTCTCAATCGTGCACCGACACTACACCGCCTTGGTATTCAAGCCTTCCAAGCAGTTTTAATCGAAGGAAAAGCTATTCAAGTCCATCCACTCGTATGTGCAGCTTTTAATGCGGACTTTGATGGAGATCAAATGGCGGTACACTTGCCATTGTCCAAACAGGCACAGGAGGAAGCTCACAATATTATGCTTTCTTCCAAAAATCTCCTAAAGCCATCCGATGGTGGTCCTGTTATCACACCATCTCAGGATATGGTTCTTGGTTGTTATTACCTGACGAAGGATGGGAAAAAGGACAGCAAAATGGTGTTTGTGAATATTCATGAAGCCATTACAGCATACCGACTTAATCATGTTGGATTACAAGACAAGATAAAAACACGCATCACTGGACAAATCGTTGATACTACAGTTGGACGACTCATCTTCAATAGTTTCCTGCCAGAAGAATTGGGTTTCCAAAACAAGACAATGAATAAAAAGGAGATCTCCAGCCTTGTGGGAGAATGTTATGAAAAATGCGGCACAGATCGTACCGCTGTCTTGGTCGATGAGATCAAGCGTGTCGGTTATAAATTCGCTACCAAGTCAGGTATATCTCTCGCCATCAGTGATTTCAAAGTACCCAAGGAAAAAGATGAAATCTTAAATAAAGCCAGCGAATTAGTAACAGAGATTACCCGCAAATATCGCAAAGGATTACTCACTGATGAAGAACGTTATAGTAATACTTTGAAGATCTGGAATGCTGCTAAAGGCGAAATTTCCAACGAGATTACTGGCAACATTGATCGCGACAGCACTCTCTACACTATGGTTGAATCTGGTGCTCGCGGTACTTGGGCTCAAGTGGCTCAGGTCGCAGGTATGAAAGGTCTCGTTGCCAATCCTGCCGGTAAAACTATCGAGCTGCCTATCAAATCAAACTTCATCGAAGGTTTCCAAGTCCTGGAATACTTCATCGCTACTCATGGTGGACGCAAAGGTAAATCTGACACAGCGCTCAAAACAGCTAATGCGGGTTATCTGACACGTCGCCTTGTCGATGCTGTTCAAGATGTCGTCATCCGAGAGGTAGATTGTGGAACCAAGGACTTCAATCCTATTACCATTGCCGAATCCAAAAGAATCGGTGAAAAATTTACCAATCGCATATTTGGACGAACATTGGCAACTGCCATTGTGGACCCAAATACCGGTGAGGTAATCGCAGAGAAAGGCGATGAAATCGATCTTAATCTTGTCAAACAAATTGAGAAGCTCGATATCGACACAATTAATGTTCGTTCAATCATTACCTGTGAAACCACTGATGGTGTATGCCAAAGCTGCTATGGACGTGATTTGGCATACAATAAAACCGTCGAATTAGGAACTGCTGTTGGTATTATTGCCGCACAAAGTATCGGTGAACCAGGTACACAGCTTACAATGCGTACATTTCACTCTGGTGGTGTAGCAGATGTCAAAGATATCACCCAAGGTTTACCCCGCGTGGAAGAATTATTTGAGGCTCGCACACCAAAAACCCAAGCAGTTCTTGTCGAAATTGACGGAACAGTAGAGATCGAACGCGCTTCTAACCAAAATATTGTCACCATTACCGCTGATGAATTGGGAACAGATGAATATGATATCGAAGGATATACTCCCCTTGTCAAAGATGGCATGACAGTAGGTCCAAAGGAAATTCTCGCTAAAAATGCAAAGAATCAAGAAGTTATCCGTGCCGTAAATCGAGGCAAGGTAAAGATTAAAAACAATCAGATTTTTGTCAAACACACCGATCTCATAAGACGTCAATATACCATTTCTGTACGTGATACTCTCAGGGTCGTAGATGGCACCAAAGTAAAGGTTGGAAGCACACTCACCGAAGGACATCTCAATCTGGTAGATCTTATCAATCTTACCGATATTCTGACCGCTCAAAAATATATCATCAATGAAGTACAAAGTATTTATTCTGCGCAGGGTCAGACCATCAATGACAAACACATCGAGATTATCGTACGCCAAATGTTCTCCAAAGCCCGCATGATTGATAGTGGTGATTCTGCATATTTGCCGGGACAAGTTGCAAGCTTCCTCAAAGTAAGAGATGTAAATGCAGAGCTCGCTAACGAAGGAAAGCGCCCCGCTAAATTCGAACGCCTGCTACTCGGTCTTACTCGTACATCTCTCACGACAGAGAGTTGGTTGTCTGCCGCTTCATTCCAAGAGACTATTCGTGTGCTTGTGGAAGCCGCTGTCACCAAGAAAGTAGACTATCTCCGTGGACTAAAAGAGAATGTCATTATCGGACGATTGATCAAAGCAGGAAAGATATATCAAGCAGAGCGGGCCGGACAACCTATTGAACAAGAAGTATTAAGTGAAGAAGAAATAGCAGTTGCTAGTGCAACCTAATCCTGGAGAGACCACACCTTGTGGCTTGACGGGATGAAAACCCTACGTTAACGTACCTCAGCTTACAAAACTTATGCCAACGATCAATCAACTCATTCGAAAACCACGGAAGAAAATTTGGGCAAAATCTAAGTCCCCTGCCATGCAATTTGCTCGCAATGTCCTTACAAAAAAAGACATTGAACTCAAGAGAGGTGCACCTCAGAAACGTGGTGTATGTACCAAGGTAACAACCATGACACCAAAGAAACCAAACTCAGCAATCCGCAAAATTGCTCGTGTAAAGTTGAGCAACGGTCTCGAAGTCACTGCTTATATCCCCGGAGAAGGACACAATCTCCAGGAACACTCTGTGGTAACTATCCGTGGTGGCCGTGTAAAAGATCTACCTGGTGTGCGCTATCACATCGTCCGAGGTTCTCTCGACACTGCCGGTGTAGAAGCTCGCCGCCAAGGGCGAAGTAAATACGGCAATAAGAAGCCTAAAAAATAGTTTATGAAGAAAAAAGTTATTACCCTTCAAGACAAATTGATCAATATGGTCATGACTCGCGGCAAGAAATCGACCGCGGTAGATATTGTGAATGGTGCTTATGAAAAGATTCGCCAAAGTAAAAAAAATCCTGATGAAATTTTTACTCAGGCTTTCGAGAATGTAGCTCCGGTCGTAGAAGTAAAAGCAAAACGTATCGGTGGTTCCAACTATCAGATTCCTATCGAAGTAAAACCCAATCGTCGCCAAACTTTAGCATTACGTTGGCTCATCGGTGCTGCTCGCGATCGCAAAGGACACACCATGGCAGACAAATTAGCCGCTGAACTGATGGAAGCTAGTCAAAATCAAGGCGGCGCTATCAAGAAGAAAGAAGATACTCATCGTATGGCAGAGGCCAATAAGGCGTTCGCTCATTTTGCGAAGTACATGTAAGAAATGAGCAAATAGGATTAGTGAATTGGAATAGGGTTTCTGTTTTGTTTTTAGAAAAAACAAACAACAAACAAAAGCCCTAATCACTATCCCTCATCCTATTCACTTGTCTTCGCTCATGTCTGACTTACACACCATCCTCACTGGACGAATCTACATCTTCATCGATGCGAGTAATGTTTTCTTTATCAAAAAACGCCTCCGAGTAGAAATAGACTATGCCAAAGTCCTGCAGTTTTTCCGCTCCTTTGATAAAGAGGCAAAGTTTTACTTCTTCTCCGCCTTTCAAGAGGACTATCAAAAACAAATCGATTATTTGAATGAATTAAGCCAGCTCGGTTTCATCGTCCGGAAAAAACCACTCAAGTTTATCTCTACACCCAAGACAAGGACCAAAACCCAGAAACCCGAAGAAGCCGGCTTCTACAAAGGCAATATGGACGTTGAGCTCGCCATCGACGCTATTCGCATGATGTCTCAGTACGACACTTTTGTTTTATTTTCCGGCGATAGCGACTTCTTCACTCTCCTCAAATATCTCCAAGAACATGATAAAAAGATCGTAGTACTTTCAACCAGAGGCTTTGTCGCTGAAGAGTTAACCACCATTGGTCACTTTATCGATATTGCTGATTACTTACAAAAACCAAAGTCCCCTCGCCGTCAAAACAACACTCATCAGAAAAGACGAAAGACACCTCAAACAAAAAGACCCCCAACTTAGAACTTAGAATTTAGAACTTTGAACTTAAATTTACATAACCCTCACCGAGCCGCGCCAACGAAGGAAAAGGTACCCAACAGCAGGACCAGCGAAGTTCAAGAACACCCGATCAAGGTTCCAAAAACCAAACGCCACGAGGGAACTCTCTGTGAGATTCTTAGCATTTAAGGCAGTCCAATTTTCTTTATCGATAGGTTTGCCTGCTTGTAAGCTACACATCATTAAAGCTAAGTAGGTTCTCGCATCGTTAATCACATCTACGCCCTGTCCTTCATATTTCTTGACCCAGGCTTTAGCTCGTTGGTAATTCGTGCCTCTAATAGCTTCATCAGCTTTTACATCGCGAACACCAGTGACAATTGCTACTTCCCAAGCATCGGTAGCTTCTGGTTTACCACCACTCCACAAATCATCATTTCCAAATTTGTAATTAGTAGTCTCATGTTTTTGGCCTGGTACCTTATGAGCATCAATAGCCTCTACCATAGTCTGACGACTGACAGGAGGTACAATCACTAAGGCGGGTTCTTCAAGCTTACGTACCCTCTTAAGGACTTCAGGTGCTAATTCGGCCAACACCAATTCCCATGTAGGCATGCCCTCAAGAGAAATCTTGTATGCCTTCAAAGTATCTAGCATTATATTATATTGACCCGCCAAAGTTTCAATCTGTTCTCGCTCTTCTTTTGACCATTTTATGTGTGACACATTTGCCGGTACTCGATACGACCCAACAGCCAACATCTCTCGACGTATCTCTGCTCGTTGCCTTTCCTCTTCTGAAGACCTGCGTGTCATATTCGACAATTTCTCCTTCATCCTTTCCAGCAAACCCATGGTGAATATTATTTATTCTCCTAATTGTATCATATTTCATTACAAGTCATTCTAAATACCGCTCCCTGGCATTGTCTCATAGAAAGATCTTTCCCCTGAAGCAAGTTCAGGGCCGCCTACGGCTACGCCCAAGATGACAGAATATTTAACTTAGAACTTTGAACTTAGAATTTAGAACCCTTCGGCTTCGCTCAGGGCAGGCTGCATAACCTCAGATACATATTGGACTGCATGAGGCCCTAGGCCTATGGCATTCTTTCATCACATTCATTGCAGATATACGGGGATACGAGGTTTTAAGGGACT